>Ga0193742_1000001_pt1 | contig 294236 bp, 343 predicted proteins | sample L2c1metaG_FD_165511 | JGI IMG/M metagenome (GOLD analysis project Ga0193742, IMG submission 165511) | Soil microbial communities from a riparian zone of the East river system, Colorado, United States - L2c1 | ecosystem: Environmental > Terrestrial > Soil > Riparian zone | place: USA: East... | reverse complement strand
GTGGTGGTGAGCCATAGTGGTCACTCCTCTCGTATTTTAGTTGCTGTTACAAACAACAGGATACGGGGAAGCCCTATGGCTCTTCAAGTTACTTGGTTTGTCTCTTTTTGAGTGTTAATTCAGTGGTACCTTATTGCATAGAGATGGTAAGTATCTTAATGTACCTATCGGCATGTAAATTCAAAAGGAGTTTCTCAATGAAAACATACGACACATCTGCAGCTGTCACGTTGATCGATTCGTTCGTCGTTTCCGAAAGTTCCAAAGCCGAATTCTTGAAGCTGTACGAACAGACAGCAAAAGCTATCCGTACAATGCCTGGTTTTGTCGAGGGCTATATGTATGAGCTGATAGACGAAGGTAGTCGCTATAATTTTGTGACAACTGCAGTCTGGAAAGACCGGCAAGCCTATGAAACTGCTGAACAATCTATCCGTGCCAGTATCGAGAAAACGGGGGTTAATCCGCTGGAAGCAGTCCAGAATCTAACAGATGAGATCACGCGGGCGACATATACAAGGTCGCCTTACTAAAAGCCTCTAAAACCGCTTTTGCCCAAGAAACCAGAATTCTTGCGGCGTCGCACTGCACTGCTTAGCAAAACTTGCACAGATTAACACCTTATAAGGTCCGACCTTCTTATCCCTGGTCTTAGCTCACTGTTTGGCACTGGTTTTTTGTAAAAATATACACATTAACGACAGGAGGGCCGGGTCTTCTTGTTTAGTGGGGTGTATCTGGTTGCGCGGGTTGTTCCGCAGCGTGCCGAACAAGTGCATCAATCGTTTCTTCAGGTATGTGAACGCCGGATGGGGTGGGATACTCTGCTCTGAGTAGTGCGCATAATGCATCTACTCTTGCTTGGAGTTCGGTGCGATCCATCACATGGCCTTCAACTGTTACATGCGTAAATACTGGCTCTATTTCCATACTCGACAAGTATTTTAACAAATATTCTGCTTATTTGTATATTATGCCGAATCACCTGGAGGCGCAGCAGACTAGCTTGTCAGACTATACCTGGCCAGGGCCGGGGATTCCATGGCTTCAAAGGCTGCACGGAAATGGTCGTTTGATTCGTGGCGGTAGGAACCGCTGCCATCATGATTAGGGTCGTGGAATATTACTTCACTGTCTGTGATTTCTATCAGGACCACCCGGTGGGCCGCAAAGCCTTCTTCCCTGTTGAGGGTCTTAGAATTCAGCACGATGTCGCAAATGCCGGGCTTGTTGTACTCTGCCACGATGTCCTCCCAGGTGGGCTTGCGCTGGTTGAAGGTAAAGTGATTGTGCGCCAAGACTTCTTGTAGGTGCCCGGTCACTTCGTTTAGGTCGTAGGTGTTTTTGTTGTACCAGTCAAACTCCTTTTGGGGCACAGACTTTTTTAGTGCGTCCACGCCGTCACGGGCCCAGGTTTTGTAGTCAATGGCATCATAATCGGTAATGTATACACCCCGGTCCATCAGCCACTTCCAAATGGGAAACTCCCACATCACATAGCCTTTTCGCCAGCCCCCTACTTTGCCCAACTGCTCAAAGGTGATGTCCGCTTTGGGCAAAAGATACTGGGCAATCATGGTATAGCATGCCAGCGCACAGGCATTACCGGGATTGTCATGATACGGAACCTTTTTCATACAATGATCATACCAAATTTCAAGGAACTTCATTGAGGTCTTAACATAATGTATTGACTGGGGCTTTGCTCCTAGCCCAAGCCCTTGACGACTCGAAGGCGTGACAGACAACAGGCTGATAGTTTAGCGGTTTGTCAATTTGTGGATGAATCGGACGATGAGGAGGAGAAATGCTAAACTTCGCTCCAGGCACCCTTGTATTTATCAGATTGCAACAGTTTCTCGATATCTGCTTTGATTTCTTTTACATCCTCATCATCAAGTGGTTTGAAGTTGTCGTAAAAACCAGTTTTGCGGTGAGGCAACTGAACGGCATCACCATACTTTTGAATAGTGGCCGTGGTGGCGCGACCATAAATCTGCATGTGCAGAGTCGGGCCCTCGGGCGTAAAGACGCCCCAGTTGCCCATGTCTTGGTAATTAACGATACCAATATCTACGCCACGCCTGGCCATAGCAGACTTCAACGCCTCACCAGCAACCATAGTCAATTTCATATATTCAATGGCCAATTTTGGCGAAAGCTGGGTTCGATCACGTACGGCTGCTTTCGGAAAGACATAAATGTGCCCACCCTCGGACCTGTCAATAAAGGGTCTGGACGCCGCTTGTATATAAAAGTTTTCGGTTTCGTAGATGGGGATCTGCATTTTCATAAGGGAAGTATACCAAGAGTTGCCAAAAGGAGCGAAAAAAAAGGGGGTCCTTATTGGCCGATTTGGGCGGTTTCTCCGCCTAGTTTTGAAACAAAAAAGCTGTCGTGGGAGATGTAGATGATTGCACCGTGGTATTGCATCAGGGCGTTTTCCAGCTCTTCGATACTGGGCAGGTCAAGGTGGTTGGTCGGTTCGTCTATGATAAGTATTTGGGGGTCGCTGGCCAGCATGGCTATCAGTTGCAGCCGGGCTTTTTGGCCGCCGCTGAGTTTCATGACCGGCATGTCGCCGTCGGTTGCCGGATTAAACAGGTAGTCGCCCAGTAGCTGCTTGATGTGCTGCTGGCTGACAGGCAGCCCTTTGTCCCGCAGTATTTGCTCGACTGCGCCAGACAGCGTCAGGGACAGGTATTTCTGGCTAATTTCTTGTTCGTACAGCCCGATTCGGAACTCTTTTGCTACATGCACCTCACCCGCAAAACACTTGGAAAGCAGCGGCGTGTCTGGTTTGTTTGAGGCCTGGGACATGATGGCCTGGACCAATGTTGTTTTGCCGGCACCGTTGCGTCCGTGCAGCCGCAACCGCTCGCCTTCGTGCAGTGAAAAGTTGACGCCGCTGAATAAGGGTTGGTCGTTGTACCCCAGGCTCAAATTACTAGCCTGCACAAGCAGCTTGCCGGACTGATCAGTTGCTTTGGCACGAGTGCGGACGCGGATGTTTGTGGCTTTGTATTTGTCGTAGGTGTCGGCTAGCTTGTGTTTCATCCCACCAGCCGACTCTTGGTCTATCCAGAAGGATGGTTTGTCCAGGGCGGTTAGTTTTTCCAGCTCATCTTTGGCCTTTTGTTCCTGGGATTTGAAGCGGCGAATGGTGCCGGGCGTACGTGACTTTTCCTTCATTCGGCGGAAACGTATGACGTCTTCTTTGAGGTTTTCGATGCGTTTTTGGGTGAGGTCATAGGTGTTTACCTGGGCGGACATCTGGTTTTTGTTGGTCCGCAGATATTTGTCGTAGTTGCCGTTAAAGCCGTAGCTGATGCCGTCCCGGATTTCTATGATGCGGTCTACACTACCCAGGACATCGCGGTCGTGGGTAATGACCATCACCGCCTCGTCCGCTGCCCGCAGCCATTTTATAAATGATTCTTTGGCAACGTAGTCCATGTGGTTGGTCGGCTCGTCAATAAGTGCCAGGTGGCCGCGGCTGCGCTGTACCTTGATGAGTTCTATCATGCGCTTTTGGCCGCCGCTGAGTGACCCAAGCGGCTCGTGCATGTGGCTTGGATCTATCTGATAGGCCTCAAAAGCTTGCTCTATTTCGCTCTCTAGCTGGTAGTAGCCAAGTTCGGTAAAACGCTCCAGGGCGTTGGTGAATTCTTGTATTTTACGCTCGTTGCTGCCCATGGCCTCTGGGTACGTGTCAATGATATGTACCAGACGTTTGTACTCTGGCAAGTCGCCCTGTATGTATTCCAGGACGGTTTGGTCCCCTAGCCCATGGTGTTCCTGACGGCTGCTGACAATGATTGAGCCTTTTCGGACCTGCACGTCACCCTGGAAATCCTTGCCTTCGCCGGTAAGTATGGCGAAGAGCGTGGATTTACCTGTGCCATTGCGTCCAATCAGCCCGATCTTCTCTTTGTCTTGAATCTCAAAAGCAACACCCTTGTGCAAGAGCTTGTGTCCAAAAGATTTTTCGGTGATTGTCGCGGATAGTAGCATAGTGTTTTGGTCCGGGGGATTTATAGGGATAAGGAGCATTCAGCTCTTGGTGCACCTTTGCGTGTACTTGGCAGGGCCCGCAGATCGCATGAGCCAGTGTTCTATTTATGTGCTGCCTTGAGTTCACGTTTAACTTGATCACTTAGATACACTTTCATAAGCGACTGGTAGGGCACATCCTTTTCATTGGCGAGTTCTTTGATACGGGCGAGTAAAGGTGACGGCAAACGCAATGAGATAGACTCGGTCGATACCTTTAGGTTAGGAAATACCGCTTTCTCAGCTTTCGACCAGTCGATATATTCAGTCGAATCGTGGGTATCCCAAAACTTGGCCTCTTCTTCCGGGCTTTTGAAGTTAGGAATTTTCTTCAAATTCTTCATAGAGTTGCCTTTCCTTTCTTTTCATATCACGGACGGATATGATTCTTATTTTCTTGTCTCTGATAGTAAATACTACAAATAATTTCCTTTTTGTTTTTGTGTGCCCAAGGCCATGGAAGCGTTGCTCGATATTTGTAGAGTGCTTAGCATCTTCGATGATCAAGAACGGCTCACCGACGAACACTTCTTCTGCTTCCTGCGTTGTGACACTATGCTTGTTCAGGTTCTTGTAGATATTGCCCTGGTCCCACTGAAACGCAATCGGTTTAGGCAGTATCCTCATGGAGTAAGTATATTACTGTAATATACAACTGTCAAGGCTAAAGCTTTTCAGAGTCCTCGATCGGCACTATACTTTGTCGTAATGCATAAAACAAAAGACTACGGCCCGGATGATTCCGACAAAGTGCTCTTCCTGTTCTCCGGATTAAGTGTGCCCGCCTGGCAGCATCATTTAAAAGAGTAGAAGGTCTCATCCTGAATGTTCCCTACGCTGACCCGGCCATAAATCTAAGAGATTTTCCTGCGCACAAAATTCAAAGCTTCTTGGGTGACACTCACACTGAGCAATCTTTTAGCAGAGCAGTCAGGCGGTACGCGCCCCTCAGGCGCGCCAAAGACCTAGGTCGTCAAAGCCCTGCTGTTTATAGCCCACAAAGACACCTACTTCCACCCGAGTCATGCCTATAAACTACGCGACGAGCTAGTCCACCACACCAAAAGTCTCACATTTTTCGAATCAAAAAGCTTGGACCACAAAGCAGGTGCCAGCAAATTCAATCTGCAGTCTGCCAAATGGCTGAAGTGGCTCGACCAACAAAAAAGCGTCACGATGTGACGACTTTTTCATGGCAGGTAGCACGACTAAAGGGGTCGGATCTTTAACAGATGAGGATTTTGCAGATTTGGAAATTGGCAGGGTGTGAGTCTCGTGAAGATAACTTTATGACAAATTGGACGATGGAAAATGACTGATGAATATCTCGCTGATCCTTGTAGTAGGCCTGTTTTCTATCTTCAGGCTCATCAAGCTCATTGTAATTAATAAGCACCTCCTCACCCGCTTTAATGTCGCGGGTGGTGTAGTGGGCGTCGGTATCAATGCGCAGATTTGGCGTTGCAGAATGGTTCAAATACCAGCCAATTTCCATTCGATTAAATTGCCGCGGGCAATCGTATTCATCGTTATCGCGAGCAATACAGTAATCCAGAAATATCTTGGGTATCTCGCTGACTTTTCTTCTACTTGTTACAAAGCCATCCGAAAAGAGCGCTGTTACTTTAGTGCCTTCTGCTATGTCGTGAACGGCGAATATTCCTACGCCAGCTCCAGGAACAGTAGAGGGTTTCAAAACAAAAGAAAATTCATTCGTGCTATCCATGAGTCAATAGTATCAAATAGTAATCAGTTTAGTGGCCGCGGTGCAGCAGAAAGAGAGTTAACTACTGGGAGCCTTCAAGAGCAGGAATATTCCTGAGGATCTCAGAGGCAGGATGCAGCGGGCCGCCTTCCTTGCCAGCCGCCAATATGACTGCTGCCATCGTCCCTTCGCCAATGGTAGGCGGATCATTGAAGCCCGGCATAACTCCGTGCTGTCGCTGACTATAAGCCAGGATTGCCTTGACGTCACCTACAAAAGGATGTTGCAACGGACATTTCCCGTGCTCTGTTATGTCCGGGCTACCCTCTTTCACTGTGCCTGGGGATGCGCGCCGTACATCATCAACCCAGTTTTGGTAATCACACGCAAACTTCCCACCTCTGCTGAAGCTATCAAAAGGCAGGCCAGGTATCGTGTAGCGAGTGTGGCCTGCCATGCGGCGGACATCGGCTGTAAGCATCTGCGGCAGAATATCCTCCGGCGGCGTCTTCTGGATTAAGCGTACCGCAGCGTAGCCCAGAACAACATCGGATGCAGTAATCGCCCCCTCAAATTGGTAAGGCGCAATTTGATTCACAAGATCGTTCCATGTTTCTGCCGCGGACTCTCTATACGCATCTCCTTGCATGATTTTTGGGGGAAGCCGGCGAAACCCGGTTTCGGCCCGAGCGAAATCCACAAGTCTGGTTATTGACCCCTCGCTTCGTATTTCATCAACTGCTTCACGGAACCCAGGCAAAAGTGCGTCCATGAAAAGTCTCATTTGCTGCTGAGCCGTGAGCTTGCGTCTCCTTGCATCCAGGGCGACATCCCGCCAGTCAGGATCCCTTTTATCCAGCAGCGTGGCCGTTTCCTGTCTCCCGCTATCATTGAGTCCGGCCACGACTCGTATGCAGTCGACGAAACCTTCTGGGAAGCTGTGGTATTCAAACTTAGCGGCATTCTTTTGGTAAGCATCATCGTCGATACTTTCGTCAAAGTCCCGCCAGGTCTGCGTTGTCCTGACTACATCGAACATCCAGTTGACAGCACCATGCTGCAAATAACCTGTTATACCGTTGTCAAGCCGCCCCGCTAGCGAGCGTTCAGTGTTTAGGTGTTTTAGTGCGCCCAGCAAATCTTCCCTTTCTAAGCTGTCTGGCTCAAGCTCAACCAGCTCCTGGGTCGTCATCATGCCGGGTTGTTTTTTAAAATGTTTTTCTGCGACGGCAGAAGGTGTGTCCCCAGCCGAAAAACGCTGGATTAAGCTAGCAGTGGAGAAGCTTTTATGGATTTCTGGTGATGGACTAACTCCCTGGAACATACCTTGGATTCTAGCAAACATTTGACGAAAAGGTGGACGGAGAGTTTACCGTCGTGGTTCGATACATGTACTACAGCCAGACAAAATACCCGACCTTTGGCCGGGCGCTTTCTTTGGCCGGGGCTCCAGGTCGAGAATCTAACTGATGATGAGGACGTTGAGTGTGATGTCCAGGAGATACACCAGCTCCTTGACGAAGAGGCTGAGCCTGGTTGTACCAGCAGAGAGTTCGTGCTAAAATAAAAAACATTAAGACGAGAAGCGCCCCAAACGGCTAACTACCTAAGGAAGCTTCTCTTTTTTATTGTTTGATTTTTCGTTTAATGTCCGCATCGTCAAGATAGGCAAAATACTTGATATCTATCGATTTATAGAGCGATGAACGATAGCGCCTGTTTGGAAACAGGATTTTCTCAAATTTATTTTGCTCAATGAGGAAATCAACGAGCATTTTATAATCACCATCACCAGACACTAGCACAACCCTATTAAACTTTTCTTTGAGGTAGAGCCGCTTCATAATAGAGAAGATAATATCTGCATCAACATTACCTTTCTTTTTGCCAAGCATAGCGCTGTTATGTTCACGAAAAACGAGGATAAACCCAGCCTTTTGGATTGATTCGTATAGTTTTTCAATATTCGCACCTTCTTGAACATAGCCGAGATAGTAGTAAGCGTCTTCGACATTGTATTTACGAGTTAAATAGATGCGAAAACGAGCAAGGTTAACAGTCCATTTCGGGCTGTTCTTGGTCGTACCCATGTACAGATTTTGACCGTCTACATAAGCAATATTTCTTAAAGCCAAGCTCATTCACCTATTCTAACAAATTTGCACCTGTTGCGGTTCTAATTTCAAAATGACCTGAACAATTCCGTATCTGATAAATCCTTGGCAGGGGAGACAGGGATCGAACCTGCGACCTTCGGTTTTGGAGACCGACGCTACTACCATCTGAGCTACTCCCCTTGGCGTGTCGCTTCAAAAGGCTACATCATGTAACATTCTAAAACGTTCATATCATACGATAACAGAGGGGGTTTGTCACTAGCCTGCGTTTGACGCGGGAGGAGTCCATAGCACCTGTTCCGCCGCCAGGGCTTCCAGGAGTTGTGCTTTGGCAAGCAGCTTGTGTTCGGTCGTGACTGAAGGGCGTGGACGTAAAAGGGTTTGCATGCGTCCTTGCAGGAGGACGTGTGGTCCGGGAATCTCACGGTGAGAGTTAATAGCTAAAGTAGCGGCCAGTTCGTCATCGGGTATGGTAGGCGCGTGAAATTGGCCGGGGGTGAGTAGATGCAGGTCGGTGGGTTGTATGGTTCTCTGTTCGCTTGGGGCAGCCCTGACACGGCCAACAAAGGGTAGCTCCGTCAGGCCCACTAGACCATTTTCAAAGTAGCTCACGCTATGAACGGCAAATAGTCCACTTGTGACTAGTTCTTCTTCTGTAAAACTGCGTGGCCCAAAGCCAACTTTATAGATAGTATCCTTATACTCTGCCAGCGCTTCTGCAATCACAAACCAGCCATGGTCATGTATGTCGCCATCATATACGTCACCGAGCTTGCCAGCCCCTCGGTCTTCTCGCATACGTAGCCCCTTTGGCCAGATATGCAGGCGGATGCTTCCCAGTTCTGGGTGCATGCCCAGGTGGAAAATCATAAATCCGGAGGGGTGCCAATTCCCTTCGTACTCTTCAAGGTGCGGGATAACCTCACCCACCACGATCTGGCGGTAGATTGCCAGGTCATTGCCAGCTCTTTCATAAAATTCATCAGCATAAAGTATGTTGCGCTCTCTGTGCAGCCGCGCTCTCTCGGCAAGGCTGGGATCAAAGCCATACTTTTGCAAGCTATTGATGGCCATGTAGCTACTATACAACTCTTCTGGTGACAGTTGTTTTATACTGATGTGATGAAGGGGTTAGAGATCGCAAGTACAAGACTTCAGCATCAAGGGATTGCTGATCCGAAATTTCGAAGTCCCTATGAGGTTGTGAAGTGGTTGGGCGCAATGCAGGCGCAGGATTATTTGGGTGCGTTGTGGGCAGTGGGGCTGCGGTTTCCGGCTGCCAGGGAAACAGATGTTGTGAAAGCTTTGACAAAAGGCAGTATTGTGCGGACCTGGCCGCAGCGCGGGACGTTGCATTTGGTGGCACCGGAGGAGGTGCGATGGCGATTGTCCCTTTCTGCCGGACGGATGCTTGCCAAGGCCAAAAGCAGGCACGAGGGCTTGCGGCTGGACGAACGGGTTTTTGACAAGTGCAAACAGCTCTTTACCGACGCCCTGCAAGGCGGCAAGCAGATGACCCGGCCTAGGATGCTGGAGCTGTTGGAGGAAAACGGTATTGCTGCCAAAAACCAGCGCGGTTCTCACATTCTATGGCAGGCGGCACAAACTGGACATATCATCTTCGCCGCGCCCGAAGGAAAACAACAAACCTTTGCCCTGCTGGAGGAATGGGTGCCCAAAGTGCCGGAGGTTTCCCGGGCTGAAGCTCTGGCCCGCCTGACCAAAAGCTACTTCACCAGCCATGGCCCGGCAACTGTGGCCGACCTGGCCTGGTGGTCCGACCTGACCCTGACGGAGATAAGGCAAGGGCTGGAGGAGGTCAGGTCAGAACTCCACCAGGAAGCTGTAGACGGCATCACCTACTGGATGAGGAAAGACCCTGCTATAGGGTACGACCCTATAGCAAAAACAAAGGGAGTGTGGCTGTTGCCGGGGTTTGATGAGTATTTGCTGGGGTATAAGGACCGTACTGCTGTGCTGGATTTGGAACACCACCCCAAGGTTGTTCCAGGCAAAAACGGCATGTTTTTGTCCACGGTGGTGCTAGACGGAAAAGTGGCCGGCACCTGGAGGCGTGTGGTTAAGAAAAACGAGGTGAGTATATCTGTGACGCCTTTTTACAAGTTCACGCTGGCCCAGAAAAAACTCATCACGGAAGCAGCCAACAGCTACAGTCAGTTCCTGGGCTTGCCATCGATGATTACATTCTAAAGAACCCTGTACTACAAGATCCAAACAGGTGAACCAATAGTCTAGGCGCTACGTTGGACCCACCTTCTATACCTTGCTGGGGCAACAATACGATTTTCTTTAACTCTGCCGTCCGCTTTTACAACTGCGCCTTCCATGATTAAACTGCCCGCTTCCACCACAGCTTTTGCCTTAATTGTTGCCCTTGGATCGACCCTAACATGACTTTCAACGATAACACCTTGTTGAACTACTGCCTGACTACCGAGTGTACAGCCGCTGCCCACGATAACTCCGGTATGCACTCTTACGTCGTCACCCAGTCTATTTCTCTCGCCCAAGGATGTGCTTGCATCGATTGTAGTATAGGCTCCGGTGGAACTTGAATCTCCAATATTTGCACGGGGACCAATGGTACTGCCAGGGCCAATTGTGACCTGGTTACCAAGGTTGGTTGATGAGAGTATTCTTGCGTCGGCTCCTACTTCACATTCTTTCCCGATCACGACCCCTGGCTGGATACTGGCTCTAGAATGAATTACTGTTCGAGGGCCTCCTATTGCATTGTCAGAAAAATCTGCGCTTGCTGCTACTGCCAATCCGTTCTCGTGGAGTTGAAGTACCTCCTGGCTCCCCGCCTCTCTTGCGGGACCATAAATCTCACGGGGAATAGGATAGGGCACGTTTTCCGGACCATTGTCAAAGAAGAAGTTATCTCCGGTCTGAAGTTCTTCCGGTACCTTATAGCTTGCAAATGCGTTTTGGAAGCTTTTGTCTAGGTGCTGTTCACTTGGGCTTGTCATAGTATCCTCCAATTGATAATGTTCTATATTTTACAACCTAAATTTTCTCACGCAACCACATCTTCCATTTTTTGTTAGAGGCGATGCACTATGCTATGAGGCAAATGATCGCTAGCGTAGGCTTCTCCAGGGGGTGTGGTTTAGTTCATAAACGTAGTTTTGAACACTAAAAACAGCCCTCATGTCGAGGGCTGTTTTTTCTCCTGGAGCGGTCAGGTGAACTGCCTATTTGCGGTTCTTGCGCTTGCTCACGATTGCGTGGGCTGCGCCTGCGCTGGCGGTGACGCCGGCAAATGTGCCGACCACTGCGCCAGGACCGGTGGCGGGCAAAGCTGCCGGAGCATCTGTGCCCTTCCCAAGTACCTGAGGCTTCTTAGGCGTTTCGGGTGTCTTAGGATTTTCGGGGGTTTCTGGTTCCTCGTCGCAAGACTTGTCGCCACCTTTGTCGGTGTCCAACATGTTGCGTCGGTGGCCAGGATCCAGCGGGTCAATGTTGTCAACTGGGTGCATCAAGTTGCCGTAGTTAGCGGTACCGTTGAAGCCGCTCGGGTTCCAGCCTTCCAGCATGTCAACCTGATACCAGCAGTTAGGTACGTCGGCTGTGAGCGTGTGCGTACCAGGGCCAAAGGTCTTGCGGTCGTTGTTGTCATAGTCGAACAGTTCCTGCTCTTCCAGCGGTATGCCGGTAGCGGTTGACATCTTCCAGACAGCCAGGACGGCTTCTTTCTTACAATTGGCATCACCAGTTACTTTGAACTGGCCGGTTACGGTAGTTTTACCGTTTACTGTTTTGTAGGTAAAGTTCTTGCTGTGATCCTGAATGGTTACAGGTATAACAGTTTCGATCTTACAGGTTGTTGCAGTAGCTTCTGCGCGTGGTGCGTGTACGCCTACGGCGACCGTACCGGCAATCAGAGCTGCAGCAAACAAATATTTCAATACTTTCATAAAAACTCCTTTTAAACATGACTACTATATCACGATTGTTTTAATAAGTCAATGCCTATGGTATAAAATCGCAATTTCGTCCAATAGAGGTCGTTACAGAGGAAGATCTTTATGGTTGTGCTTAGTAAAAAGTGTCTCTATAATCAGAGGTAAATAAAGGGGAACTGGAACAAGCGGGCATGAAAGTTTTGATGTTAGGGTGGGAATTGCCCCCACATAACAGTGGCGGACTTGGGGTGGCATGCTACCAGCTCTGCAAAGCCCTCTCTAAAAAGTCCGTAGATATTGAGTTTGTTGTGCCCTACACCGCCCGCCATGATATAGACTTTATGCGGATCAATGCTGCTCATCCCCAGGATGTAGAGGCTGTGCTAAAGTCCGGCATTGCCTACGACAGCTTCAAATATGTCAAAAAGACCGGAGAAATAGAGTGGGTGGACCTCTTTGGTCAGAGTGCGATGTACGAACAGGCAGTGGCGCGTATAGCCGACATGGCGGAGTTTGATATCATTCACGCCCATGACTGGCTGACCTTCCGGGCGGCGCTGCGGGCCAAAGAACGCTGCGGCAAGCCGCTGATTGTGCATGTCCATTCGGTGGAGTCTGACCGGGCCGGCCACCACGGCAAGGGCAACCCGATGGTGCGGGAGATAGAGGCCATGACCATGCTGCTGGCCGACCGGGTGATTGCAGTCAGTAATCACACTAAAAAAGCAATTGTACGGGAGTACGGTATCCCGGCGGACAAGATAGAGGTGGTGCATAACAGCATGGACTTGGACGCTTTGCAGCCGCTGGATGGTGACAACGCTTACCGTTACCTGTCCAAAATGAAGGCCAACGGCTACAAAGTAGTGGTTAGCATTGGCCGGCTGACCATCCAAAAAGGTCTGCCCAATCTGTTGCGTGCGGCCCAAGAGGTAGTGGCCCGGGCACCAAAAACTATATTTCTGATCGTCGGCAGCGGCGACCAGGAGTACGAGCTGCTGGAATTGGCAGCAGAGCTGGGGATCAGCCAGAATGTGGTGTTTACCGGTTTTCAGCGCGGCAAAAACTGGCGGGATGCCTATGCTATAGGTGATCTGTTTGTGATGCCGTCAATATCTGAGCCGTTTGGCCTGACACCGCTGGAGGCCATTGGCTACGGTACCCCGGCGCTGATCAGCAAACAGTCCGGTGTGTCAGAGGTGATCCATAACTGCCTGAAGGTGGATTTTTGGGACATGGACGAAATGGCCAACCAAATAACCGCTGTGGTACAGAATGACGCCCTGCGGGATGTGCTGCATGCTAACTCTCTGGGCGAATACCAAAAACTAAGCTGGAACAAGGCCGCAGATCAGATGGTGGCTTTGTACCAGCGGCACCTCCAGGCAGTAGCTATATGACAAATCCTAAATCCGAATCTCTAAATCCTAAACAATATCTGATGATCAAAATCCAAATGTCCAAAAAAACTATTCCCGGAAGCCTGTTTAGAATTTGGAACATTAGATATTTGGATTTGTTTAGAGTTTCGATATTAGGATTTAGAAATTCAAAACAAGGGGTTTTGGGATGAAAGCCATTGTTTTGTACTTGCATGTTCACCAGCCCTTTCGGGTCCGGCACTACACTATCTTTGATGCGGGTACCCACCACAATTATTTCCATGCTCCGCACGGAGACCGGACAAACAACGAACACATCATCCACAAGGTAGCCGAAAAGTCGTACATCCCCACCAATCACAAATTGCTGGAACTGTTGCACCGCCACCCGGAGTTCCGCCTGAGCATGTCCATTACCGGGACGGTGTTAGAGCAGTTTGAGCAGTGGTCTCCGGCGGTGCTGAAGTCCTTTCAGGAACTGGTAGCTACCGGGCGGGTAGAGATTGTGGCCGAAACGTATCACCACAGCTTGGCGTTTTTCTATTCCCTGATCGAATTTGAGGCCCAGGTAGACATGCACCGCGAAAAGATCCAGCAACTGTTTGGCCAAACACCCCAGGTGTTTCGCAATACAGAACTGAGCTACAACAACGACCTGGCCTACTGGGCGGACCGCAAAGGCTATAAGGGCGTGCTGGCCGAGGGCTGGGACCCGGTCCTGGGGTGGCGTAGCCCCAACTTTGTCTACCGGCCCGCTTACACCCAGAACATCCGTCTGCTCATGAAAAACTACAAACTGTCAGATGACATTGCCTTTCGGTTTGGTGACCGCGGCTGGTCTGCCTGGCCGCTGACGGCAGATAAGTTTACGCGCTGGCTGGGCGACACCCATGATGCAGATGTTTTTAATCTGTTCATGGACTATGAAACGTTTGGTGAGCACCAGTGGGGCGACACCGGCATCTTTGACTTTCTGGAGCACCTGCCCGGCCAGTGGCTGAAGAATACTGAAAACAGATTCATGACGGTGAGCCAGGCGATTGATACCTTTGAGGCCAAAGACCAGGTGGATGTGCCCCACACCACCACTTGGGCAGATACCGAGCGCGACCTGTCTGCCTGGCTGGGCAACCCAATGCAGCAGCAGGCCATTCAGGCCCTGTATGGCCTGCAAAAACCCATTATGGACACCGGTGATCTGGCGCTGATAGAGGACTGGCGCAAGCTCCAGACCTCTGACCACTTCTACTATATGTGCACCAAATGGTTCAATGACGGCGACATCCATGCCTACTTCAGCCCCTATGAAACACCGTACGAGGCCTATATGAACTTTATGAATGCCTGGCACGACCTGCGTTTTCGCTTAAGCGAAAAAGGAATTCAAGTATGAATTCCGGAGTTAGGAGTCAGGAGTGTGGAGTGAGGGCGTTACGGTTGGGAGTTCTTTATTCTCTCTCCGCACTCCTCTCTCCTGATTTGCCGGAGGCAAATCATGGGTAGGCCGGTTGTACTTGGTAACGGGCGGATGTTCGTGGGCCTGAACGAAGACGGCTTGGTCCACGATTTCTACTACCCCTACGTGGGGCTGGAAAACCTGACCAATGCCCGCAGCCTGCAACACAAAATCGGGGTCTGGGTGAACGGCCAGTTCAAGTGGACGGATGACGGCAGCTGGGGTATTTCCGTGGATTTTGAATCTGATGCATTGGTGAGTAAAGTCACCATGCATTCATCGCAGCTGGAGGTGACTATTACCTGTACGGACTTTGTAGATCAAGAGTACGATGCCTTTATCCGGCGGCTGGAACTTACTAATCATGCTGATCACGAACGTGACATCCGGGTTTTTATGCACCAGGTATTCCAGATTTCCAGGGCCGGCCGGGCGGATACAGCGCTTTTTGTGCCGGACGATCGGTACCTGCTGGATTACAAAGGCCGCTGTTGCCTGCTGATTGCCGGCAGGGTGAACGGCGACGGCGACTTTGACCAGTTTGCGGTGGGCAATTACGGCATAGAGGGCAAATCCGGTACGTTCCGTGATGCCGAGGACGGCGAACTCAGCGGCAATCTGGTAGAACACGGCGGCGTGGATAGTGTGCTGCGCTTCCAAAAGATGGTAGCTATCAATGGCAGCTTCAAAATTGACTATTGGATTGTGGCCGACACCAGCCAGTCCGGTGCGCAGCTGGTCCATACCAAGCTCAAATACCAGTCCCGGGCCATAGATGACCGGTTGTCAGCTACCCGGCAGTCGTTTCAGCGCTGGCTGCACCCGGCCCAGGCTAAGCTGTCGCATGTATCTGAACCCTATAAAACAGCACTGCTCAAAAGCTTGCTTGTTATAAAGGCGCATTGTGATGCCCGGGGGTCGGTGCTGGCCAGCGGCGACTCGTCCATCTTTAACTACGGGCGGGATTACTACTGTTACTGCTGGCCCCGGGATGCGTCCTATGCCCTGTGGCCGCTTGTTCGTCTGGGCATTTATGACGAGGCCAAGCGGTTCTTCGACTTTGCCCGCGACACTATGCACAAAGACGGCTACCTGATGCACAAGTACCAGCCGGACCGGGCCATCGGCAGCACCTGGCACCCGATGGTGCACGGCCGCGGTAAGGAACTGGCTATCCAGGAGGACGAAACCGCCAGCGTGCTGCTACTGATGGGCGAGTACTTTGAGGCCACCCAGGACAAGCAGCTGATTGCGGACTACTACGGCGACTTTATCTACCCGGCAGCGTCCTTTATGAGTGGATTTGTAGACGATGCAACCGGTCTGCCGCATGCCAGCTATGATCTGTGGGAACAAAAGTTCACCACCAGCACCTACACCATTACTACAGTCATTGCCGGGCTGGAGGCAGCTATTTCCCTGGCCAATGTCCTTGGCAAAGAAAAAGACACCTTGGACTGGAAGGCCAGAGTGGACAAGTTTCGCCAGGCCTTGAACGTGCTGTACCACCCCGACGGCTACTTCCGCAAAGGCTACTTCCTGGAAGAAAACGGTGACTTGTCCTACGACAATACGCTGGATATCTCCAGCCTGTACGGACCATTTATGTTTGCCCGCCTGCCCCGGCACGACGAGCGTCTACTGCGCACCGCCCAGGCAGTTGAGGAGCGATTACTGAACCGCTCCCCGATAGGCGGAGTCATCCGGTACGAAGGCGACGGATATTTCCTGGCAAAGCACCAGTACCCGGCGAACCCGTGGCTTGTCTGCACCGCCTGGTTGACGCAGTACTACATCCATCAGGGCGAGACCGACAAGGCCAAGCAGTTGCTTGACTGGCTGCTGGAGCGCCGTATGCCCAGCGGTGTCCTAAGCGAACAGTTTGACCCGGAAACCGGCGACCCGTTGGGCGTCGCCCCATTAGTCTGGAGCCACGCCGAACTCATAAACACTATCCTTGATTTGTATCAGATATAAAGTTACGTACAGTTTTTAGGCTGAGTGGCCTGCTCAGCGTAGTCATAGGGGGAGCAGGCTGGGCTGGGGCCGGTCTTTATGCCTTTGATCTGTGCCCAGATAATAATCCAATTATACCTAGAAATAAAGCAAGGCTCGTGATCGCGAGCGCTTGTTTTGTCTGTGTATTAATTTTTTGGGATGTCCTCGTCATGACATCCCCTTACAGCTGGTTACTTGCGGCCTTTGACTTCGTTGCGGCCCAGGTTCTTTTTGGTTTCTACGTACAGCACGTGTTTGCGCAGTGTTGGATCATATTTGCGCAACTCCAGCTTATCAGGAGTGTTCATGGTATTTTTGCGCGTGTAGTAGTGACGGCCGCCGCTGGCTTCTGACACCAGTCCAACTACTTTTCGCTTATCACCTTTTTTAGCCATTAGTTCCTACCTTTATAAAGCAAATTTAACTAAGTCTAACAGGTTCGCCCCTGTTTATCAAGTGGTTCTGTCCAAAATCACAAACCAAACAACTTGTTACTGTTTGTGATTTTGAAAGGAAGAACCGTGCGAGGACTTGCTATAAATTCTGGTAAACTTATTTTGCAGAATTTATGGGCAAGGCTGGAACGTGTTCTGACGTGGAGCCGAGAACGGGATTCGAACCCGTGACCTCATCATTACCATTGATGTGCTCTACCAACTGAGCTATCTCGGCAACATCCCCACAATTATATCTCTCAACTTCTTGTTATGGAAGTAAACAGTCACTACGCCACGCATATTCTTGTGGCGGTATGTGCCAATGGACCCCGATATGGTAACAACAATTTTTCCAAATTGCGAGGCCTCTACATTAAGTTTACGCAACCAGAACTCAAGCGCTTCATCCGGGTCGGTGTCAGAAAATATCTGTAAACCGAACCGTAACCGATCCTTGCTAACCCCGAACAACTCAATCAAGAACCTCATAAATGCCTTGATTAACTCAGGATCCGTATTGCCTAGCCTAACAGAATGTTTATTAGCTTTGGTGCCTTCTCCCCAGTAGAGTCCGAGGCCAAGTCCCAAAAGTTCTGCGTCTGCTTTTGTTGTAATTGGTTTAATGGTAAATGGATCGCCATTGGGATTGTGTTTTTGGTAGACTGCTTCGCTAATTGAACGGCGCTTAATCTGATGCCTATCCATCCAGTAGGTGACTTTGTGTACTGAACAGCCAAGCCCCAGCGCGATATCCATCATCGACGCTCTATCCTGTACATAGAGTTTCTCAAGATGTTGTTTTTCAATCATGTGGGTAGACTAATACGCTCACTGGTATGTAGTATATCACTAACTCTCAGTACATATAAAAACTCATAAAGGTGAGGTAATGTTCGTGATTGTAACAGATATAACGAAGCTCAACTACTCTTGTGTTTTTCTTCTGCAACTGGCATAACTTGGCCATCCCAGGTGTGCCAGTGGTTAGGGTGGACGATTTTCCAGTCTCCTCCGTCCTCTGGCTTTACCAAAAGGGGTGCCTCCCCGATAGGCTGCCGAAAAAGAGGCAGGTCGTTAGCAGTATGTATGGGTGATGATTTCGTTTGGACTGTGCCTGCTCCGTTGCTACAGCCAATCCGTTTAATCCCCTCGTCCAATTTGGGTATCCCCATCTTGCTAGCTTCCCCGCCCCAGGGCCACATTACGCTTCCCTGGTGTCCCATTGCAGCCGTTACGGCTAAGTTGCCGCTCTTTGCGGATACGAGGTAAGTATTACGTCCCTCGGGGCTGTCGCATGTGCCTATGACCACTTTCCAAACTTCAGGGTCCTTAAGTACGTCAGACATATTTTCCTATTGTCGCTTCTTTAATGAGCTTAGAATGTGTTCCTGTACGTATCGGTAAGAATCTATATCGTGCTAGAGTACTTCCGATCTGCTTATGAATAAGTGTACCATTCTTGTTCGCACAAGCAAGTAAGGTGCAAACAGCCATGGGCTAACTCTGTAGTCCTTTTGTGCCGACTAACCTCAGAAGGCATACCGTATTGCAAAGGAGCCGTCTTCCAGCGTGGTGCCGGTGTCGACGCCAGCGTCAGGATTGACCTCTATCTTAGTGATGGGATAAGGGCATTTTTTGGTAGGGTCACCGTTAGCTTCTACATAGAGTTCGGCAGGTACTACGTTGGTTCATTCCATACCACAACCGTATTTTTGCAGATGCCTTCAGCCAGATTTTCAGCTAAGTATGTCGAAAAAAATGTTGGGTCGCTTTCTGGCGAGGCTACACTGTAGGCTGCATAGGCTGCCAGTGAGGCGCATGCTATTAGCGTACCGACACTGCGGAGGCTTGGATTGGGAAATGCTTCTGGTGTGTGGCGCATACTTCGAATAGCTGGTTATTTTCTTAAATGGTGCAGCCTTCTTAGCTGAAAGTTAACACATTTGTACTTGCGACAGTATAGCCCTGTTGGCTAATTTCTCAAAGGCATAGTTTGGGCCTTACTAAGCAGCAACTCTTTCGGGGCAGTGGGAAAGTGGTGTGCTGTGCGTTAGAGGCTTATTCCTTTGCGGCGAGCCAGGCTTCGAGCTTTCGCAGCATGTCGGTCTGATCGGTATATGCAATAAAGTCTTTTGAAATGAACCGCAAGGAACCGGAAATCTTTGAACCGGCAGAATGCAGGCAAAGAATCGGAGTCCCATAGGCTTTCAGATATGAGAACTACAACTTCTGTTAGCCTGCACTTCTCATTAAGTATACCTGCCTGATTAGCCGCGAAGCAGATGAACATAATCCGATTTAGCATATAAAATACGCACGATGAATACTTCTTCGTCAGTGATTTTATATATCAGTAGGTAGTTATCGACCAGTAAGTGACGATACTTGCCAAGTTTACTGTCCACTGTTTTCAGGGAAGTGCCCATTTCCGGGAAGGCTGACAGTTTTTGAGAGAGACGGAGTATCTTGTTAGCGATAGTATGTGCGGCAATAGTATTGTGTAGGTTATTGTTTATATATCCGAACAGGCTGGCCAAGTCTTGGTCTGCTTTAGCCGAAAATATAACTTTCATATGTTGATGTTATATTTTTTCGCAACTTGCTCTAAGGTGATGCCCTCGTCACTTACCAGAGACTTCTCGCCTTTTTGTATTTCTTTTAATAGATCCTCTACTGTTTCATCAGGGTCGTAATCATCTATTTTAGATATCACATAAGTACCTCTACCGTTACGAGTAAGATAGACTGGCTTATTTACATCAACCTGGTTCAAAACTTCAGTGTAATTGCGTAAGTCGGAAATGGGTAAAATTTTGGGCATAGTTCACTCCTTCGTATTTAATTGTAGCAATATATACACGTGAATTGAACGGCAATCCTTGAATCCGCAAAAAAACATAGCGCCTAGTGTGGTTTAGCTGTATGGTTTCATGGCAGCGGAGCGGCTAATCATCTAGTACTGCTCATTGTTGGATTTCCTTTTTCAGAAAATTCGATTAACTTAAAAATTACTAATATTACCCCTTAAACAACCATTTCAAGCCATACAAAAAGCCCACTTTGAGTGTGTGAGCATATTGTTTGGTGCAGGGTGTAGGATGTTTACTTCTTGCGGCGTGCTCGGAACAAGTTCCTGTGCGCGTCCTCGAAGATCGAACCTACGAAGGTGTCCGCCACGGCGGACCCGCCTTCGTAGGCTGCGAACAATAAACCAAGACCAAAAGAAAAACCCTAGACAAGCTAGGGCGTTTCTTTTGGTGCAGGGTGTAGGATTCGAACCTACGAAGGCATAAGCCAAGAGATTTACAGTCTCTCGTGTTTGACCGCTTCACTAACCCTGCGCGTCGGCGTGTGATGGTATGGTCACTGAATTGGCGACAAAACAAGTTTGCTCGCCAATTCTAGTGACCATACCAAGCCGCCTCCTTTTTCCGATTCGAGAATCCCTCTCTCGAATCGGGACCGGCTGCATTTTACTGATAATGTACTTCTTCGCCTGAAGGTTGTTCTGATGTGGCCTGTCAGAAGCTTCCCCAAATTCGCTAAAGCTAATTTGTCCAATTTTGTAAACCAAGCAACTTGTTGCTGTTTGCAAAATTGTAAGGAAGAATCGTGCGAGGTCTTGCCATAAATTCTGTCAAACTTGTTTTGCAGAATTTATGGCAAGGCTGGAACGTGTTCTGACGTGGAGCCACCTGTCGGATTCGAACCGACGACCTACTGTTTACAAAACAGCCGCTCTAACCAACTGAGCTAAGGTGGCGCGTATACCCGGAAATTCTACCAGAACAGGGGTTATTTTACAACTGACTCACTTTAATGAGTCTCATGGAATAGTTATTGCGGGCCTGAGGTTATATGCAGATGAGTCGTTATTAGGTATAGTGTCTGCTATGTCGCGCAATTCCCACCATCGTACTTCTGAGAACGACGGTTATGTGCTCGCCTTTGAAGACCCTCAAATTTGCAGGCCTTATCAATTGCTAAATACTCTGAGCGGCAATGAATTGCGGGCTCAGACTGAAGGCTTGCCGAGCTACGGCGCATACCTTGTGCAGGGTGCGGGGGTAGAAGTCTTGGAGGCCGGTCTGTCTTATCTGGATGAACTTTTGTCCGATGGGTGGGTACTTAATGGCCAGCAATTTGTAGACACCTCCCCTCTTCACACTGATGATCAGGGAATGAATGAAACGGCGCTCTATTTTGTTGAGTCAGGTACTGTGCGCGCGACAGTTGTAGATTTTGAGCCGAATCTTGACGGGTCGTTGGACCAATATGACGCTGCTCTGAGTGTGCACGGGAGGGTGCCGGACGGAGCTATGTTGAATCCGGCAAATCCTCCTGGCCGCGCTGTCGATGTTACTTTGCATCCACAAGATTTACTGGTTTTTGATTACACTTGTCCTCATCGATTCGAATCAGTTGCTGGCCCTCGGATCGCTCATAGTTTCTCCCCCTTTCCCGGATAGGCTTTAGATAACAACCCGCTTGGCGCGGAGGACTTTTTTGGGTTTGCCGGATGGCAGGATGAGCTTTTCCAGTTTGTCCTTCAGGATGTCGGCTTCGGCGGCCATGCCCAGGGCTTCATAGGCTTTGATCAGCAGGGCGTAGCTTTCTGGATTGGGCTCCAGCTCTACGGCGCGTTCCAGGCCCTGGAGCATGAGCTTGCTGTTGCCCAGCTTTTCCTGGACTTTGGCATAGGCAATGTGCCGGGCAGCTAGTTCCTCTTCTAATTTTAAGGCCTGTTCAAAGGCAGTCGCGGCCTTTTGGTAGTTTTCTGTTTCATAATAAATCAGCCCCAAGTTGTGGAGGCTGGATGCTGTGGGTTCTATGGACGAGGCGATTTCAAAACAGTCAATCGCGTCCTTGTATTCCTTTTGCTTGGCATACAGAATGCCCAGACGGTTGTAGGCGGCAGCGTTTTTTTGGTCGATCTTGAGAATGGTCAGCAAGGCCTTTTCGGCGCGCAAAAAACGGTTTTCGCGCATGCCCTGATGGGCGATGTCCCAGAGTTTGCCCATTTTGTCGCTGATTTTGCGGGGGATGGCCTCCGGGTCTTCATCACTCAGACTTGCGGTCCTGAATGCAATACCTGCAAATACCACCAATAGAATAAGCTCGTACATAGTATGTCATTATACTACACCTGCCAATGTTCCGATTAGTGACTGACTCACCTTCATCTTCTCAACCACCCTGTTATGCAAAAGCTGTCATTATGCCAAACCCAAGCGGATGGTCGGTTCGTGCGGTGCCTAAAGGGAGAGCATTAAATCGGTGAGTAAAAGTTTGGCGTTAGGGTTGTGCGGCAGGGCTGCTTCTGCCTGGTAAAGGGCGGTGAGGGTGCTGTGCCAGCGTTTAAGCTGGGGTGCGGCTTGTTTTTGGGCGGCTTGGTGCAGAGCGGTAGAACAAATGAGCTTGCAGGCCTGCAGGAAAAGCGGTAGCTGTTCTTTTTGTTTGGCTAGTTCATCTATGCGGATGAGGCGTTCGTAGCGGGGGCTACCTATGATTTCCTTGGCCCGCAGGATTTCCTGGGCCAGCTGATGGTCAGTGTCCTGCAAAAGCGCCAGCAGCAGACCGGCGTGGCCACTGCTCATCATGAAGGCTTTGGTGATGTCGGCCTCGCTAAAATCACCTTTCAGACTGTCTAAGGCCTGCTGTTTGGGGACGGGCAGAATGGTTATCTGCTGGACCCGCGAATAGATGGTCTCCTTGAGTTTTTGCGTGGCTGGGGCGGTCAGGATGATAACCGTGTCCTCTGGCGGTTCTTCCAGGGATTTAAGCAAAGCATTTTGTGCCTCTGTGGTCATAAGGTGCGCATTTTCTACCAGGATGACACGACGAATGCCTTTGGGGCCAGGGGTTTTGAGCTGCAGGAACTTTTGCAGGTCACGGATATGGTCGATACCCAGGCTGCCGTTAACCGGCGAAACCTCCTTGAAATAAGGATGAGTAGCCAGCTTTTCGACTCCGTTGAGTCCAAGCAATTTGCTGGCCAGGTAGCGTGCAGTGTGTGCTTTCCCCGACCCTTCCGGTCCACTCAGCAGTACGCCGTGTGTGGGATGTGCCATCAGGTCGTCCAACTGCTTTTTTGTGTGGGCTTGGAGCAGTATCACGATTTTCCGACGGTCTTAAAAGCTTCGGGCAGTGGTGCTTCAAAGGTTTTGCGCTCATTGCCAGGCAAGGTAATTTCCAGGGAAAAAGCGTGGAGTAATAGTCGGTCTGCCGGTTCACCATTGTAAAGAGTGTCGCCGACAATCGGGTGTTTTTGGTGGGTGAGATGGACGCGCAGCTGGTGGGTGCGGCCGGTGACGGGCTCTAGTTTTACGAGGTCGTAGTCCTCCCGGCTTTCAACGACGGTATATTTGGTTTGTGACTGTTTGCCATTCGCGCCGACTCGAAAAGTTGAGGGGGCTTTGGGATTGCGTTCTATTGGCATGTCGATGATGGCTTCTGCCGGTTTCATATGTCCTTTTACGACTGCCATATAAGTCTTCTTGACCTTACGTTCAGAAAACTGCTTTTGCAGAAGTGACAGCGTCTCGGCATTTTTGGCACAGATCATCACGCCGGAGGTGGCGCGGTCCAGCCGATGCACAATCCCCGCTCTTTCCCCTGCTATAGGGTACGACCCTGTAGCAGTTTTTAGGTGGGTTTTTTGGCGGATGAAGGAGGCTACTGACGGTTCGTTCCAGTAGCGGCCGCGGCTGTGGCTTATGACGCCTTCCGGTTTGTTGATGACCAGCACGTTGTCGTCTTCGTAGAGAATAGGCAGGTCTATGTCGGCAATCTGGTCAATTTCTGATGCATCAAAATCCGTTGTGATAACATCACCCACGCGCAGTTTGTAGCCGGCCTTTTGCTGTTCGCCGTTCAGCAAAATCCGCTTGCCGGCAATCAGGACATGCACATAGGCTCGGCTGAGCATCGGCAGCATTTCTGTAGCCGCCACATCAAACCGCTTGCCCCGTGTGTCTTCGTCTATGGTCAGCTTCTTGTGCATACTAGCGCGGGCGGAGTCCTACGGCTTGCTGGACTTTTAGGAGCGTTTGGCTGGCCTGCTTATTCATAGTTGCTTCACTGGCTTCGAGCCCGGCGGTGATAGCCTGTTGGTCTACTTGCGCTAGCTTAGCTTGGAATTCTTGCAAGAACTTAGTGACCTTATCCGCTACTGCGGCCTTAAGCGGGCCGTATTGGTTTTGGCCGATAAACTCGTCCGGGTTTCCGTCAAACAATTTGAGCATGTCCAGCAAGTTACTTACACCAGGACGGTTTTTGTAGTCGTGCTGAATTTCGCCTAAGGAGTCGGTAGCTGCAGACATGATCTTTTTCCTGGTTGCTTCGGGCGAGTCGGTCAGGAAGATGACGCCCTTGCCGGTTTCGTCCGACTTGCTCATTTTTTTTAAGGGATCCATGAGGTCGCGAACGCGTAAGCCCTGATCCTTGCCAAAGAATTCGTGTTGTTCTTTTACGGTTTTTGGAACTGTAAATAAATCGTTGAACTTAGCGTTCATCCGCTCAGCAATGTCACGAGTGAATTCTAAGTGTTGGGTCTGGTCATCGCCCACCGGCACGTAGCTGGCACTGTAGAGCAAGATGTCACAGGCCATGAGCACCGGGTAATTGAACAGTCCCATGCTGATGCGGTCTTCCCTGAGCTTGGCCGACTTGTCTTTGAACTGGGTCATGCGGCTCATTTCGCCAAAACCGGTAAAGCAGTCTAAGATCCAAGTTAGCTCACTATGCGCAGGTATGTGGCTTTGACGATAGATGTGGATGTCCGGATGGTCGAGTGGCAAGCCAGCCGCCACAAAGACTTTTACGGCTTGCATGATGCTGTCTTGCAGCTTGCTGTGATCAATGGGGGTTGTAAAGCTATGCAGGTCCGGGATAAATAGGTTTATCTGGTATTCACCTGCATGCTTTGTGGCCATATCGACCATGGGGAGCAGAGCCCCCAAATAATTGCCAATATGCAAGTCATTGTTGGCCCGAATGCCGGTTAAAATTACTTCTTTACTCATACCTTAGGCCTATTGTATCACCTCTGAGGTATCGTCCCCAGTACCATATGCAGGCTGTCTATTCCACACTGAGCGTTTGGCTGCCAGGTAAGCCGGGTTGCCAGCCAGCCCAAGCTCCTCTCCTGGGGGTAGTGGCTGAACGCCTACCTCTTCTGAAGTTAGCAGCCCGCCAGCAGATAAGCCTAGCGCCGTATTACGAGCAGCTTTTACTTGTTCTGCTGAGCCGAGATCATGCCCCGCAATATCAGGGACGACATGCCTTGGTTGATCCAGGGGTGTTAGTCGAATTGATTTTAGTTGATCCACGGAGAACTCCTTTAAAATATAATTTAAAATATAAAAAGACCGCCTGGATGGCGGTCTTTGTTTGTTATTCGTTAGTAATTATTTGTTACGAACGCGTACAGCCGCCAGCTTGCCAGGACTAAACCAATATGCAAAAAAGCTCTTTACTCTTTTCATAACAACACACAGTATACCACGTTTTAAGTATAGGGTGATACTTGCGGCGGAAGTTGTGCGGGCGGGCTTTGGCTTGGGGGTATGTGCTACCATACTCTGCGCGAGTAAGCATAGGCAGTCAGAGGATATAAAGTGGCAGAAAAAGAAATGCACGACTATGTGCAGAAAAGAGCGGCAGATTTTTTGGATTCCTGGCTGCGTCTGCGTGCCAGGCAGGTGGATCTGCCCGGCTTTTCTGTAGCGGTTAGCCAGGGGAGCAGGGTTGTCTTTCATCAGGCCTACGGCTGGGCGGATGTAGAGCGGAACGTGCCGCTGACGACCGGGCATCTGTTTAGTATTGGCTCCCAGTCCAAAATGCTGACAGCCACTGCGGCTATGCAGCTGGCAGAGGAGGGAAAGTTGGGCTTGGACGAGCCGGTTATAACCTATCTGCCTTGGCTGGCAGAGCATGCCGACAAGCGCTATCGTAGTATTTCAGTAAGGCATTTGTTGGCACACGCCAGCGGCATGGCGCGTGATGCCCCTGATAGTAATTACTGGCAGTCGCTTCATCCGTTCCCGGATGCTGCCGGACTGCGCCAGGCGGTGCTGGCTGCCAGGCTTGTCTATCCGGTCAATACCAGGCTGAAGTATTCTAACCTTGGCTACGGTTTGCTGGGGCAAGTGATTGGGGCGGTGAGCGGCCTGCCCTATGCGGAGTATGTGACAAAGCATGTCACTCGGCCGCTGGCTTTAGGCATGACAACCGTCCCAAAGGACCCGGCTGCGGTGGGATATGGCGATCCTTTGGACGGACAAAGGCTGGCGACTTCCCTGCCTGTTTCAACCGGGGCTTTAGACCCGGCAGTGGGGTGGTATGCAACGGCAGCAGACATGTGCCGGTTAGCCTATGGCCATATGGCCCCCAACCTGTTGCTTGCCCAAACGTCGAAGGATGAGATGCATCGCAGCTATCCGCGACGCCACATACCACCGCCGTACCGTCATCTGGAATATGGCCTGGGTTTCCAGCGGCTGCGGCTGGACGGCCGGCTGTTGCTGGGGCACAGCGGCAGTTTTTTTGGGCACCGAACGTGTACCTTCTTTGACCCTGGCCGGCAGGTGTCTGTGGCAATTATGGCCAACTCCCAGGATGCCCCCTTTATGCATATGTTCTGGGGGGTGTTGCAGGCCCTTGATTTCTTTGATCGCTCCATGGATGGCCCCACCCCACCACGGCTGCAAAAGTTTAATCTGCAAGTAGTTAACCCCCGTTCAATTGTTGAAATCGTTGCCACTGACAAACGTATAGTGAGCTTTTATCACCAGGACTGGAAACCGCTCAGCGCCTTGCAGGAACTGGAATATGTGAATTCTACTACGTTAAAATTTAAAAACTCCCATCCATTTTTGCTGCCCGGCGAACAAGTAGTTTTTACCTGTCAGGATAAAAAAGTGGTCGAGGTTTCGTTGGCCGGATCCACTATGCTGCCGCTGGAAATGGCATAAAAAACAACACTTAGAGTGAGATTTCTAGCTTTGCATCCCCATTCGATTATATATCTTGATATGGCCCATTAACTTAAGCAGGAAAGGACGTCACCATGAAGGCAAAAATGCAATCAGACGGCACAACCGACCGCGGTACAGTGCTGGATACTGTACACGAAGAAATGCTGGACAGCTACGAAGTCTAGCATTCGTGCAAGCAGACAAAAGAGAGGGCGCGCGCCCTCTCTTTTTGCGTCTATTCTATTGGTTCGTGGAACTGGGCCGGCGTCCAGAGGGATTCCCACTTTTCTTTGGTTTCACCGGTTTCCATATGAGTAATGGGCCGGTGCCTGAGTTTGCGTCTTGCAAAAGGCTCAAAATTTTGTAGAGTTCGCCCTAAGGGGATCGCACGGTACTTGTTGAACTCATGAGGGATAGATCAGCTAAAACCCGTGGGGCCCAAGAGGGATCTACAGTGGTTGGTTTTGTCGTCTGACTATCTTCCCTGTAAGTTTCTATTTGCGTATCAAGCCAAACGGGGGTTGGTCTTTTGCCAGTTTGAACCGTGGCGATCTCATCAGGGAAGTTATGGCTTACTGTCTTTCTCCAGTTAAAAAACTCACGGGGACTGACTTCAAGGCGTCTTGCAGCAGCGGATGGGGCGACTATATGGACTTCTGCCAAAAGCGCGCTCGCAGCACCCAGATACCCGGGCAAATGTCCGGTAAGTGTTCGCAGGTCAGCATTGTAGGTGGCGGAGGCAGTGTCCAACGCTTTGATCTCCTCGACAAGAGCAGGATTCTCCTGATCGAGTGGAAAGAGGGCGGTTTCGTGGCGCCCAAAAGCCATATCAACCTACCGTTTGGTGAACTGGCGTTGCTTGCGGGCGCCCTTGAGGCCGTACTTTTTGCGTTCCTTTTCGCGGGAGTCGCGGCCAAGGAGTTCTGCGCGGCGCAAGGTACCTTTCAGGTCTTCGTTCATGACGGCCAGCGCCTTGGCGATGCCCAGGCGGATGGCGTCTGATTGGCCGGCGTGGCCGCCGCCGCTGACAACGGCGCTGATGTCATATTTGTTTACTTCCATTTCAAGTGCTGCAAACGGTTTCATAAGCTCATGCATGATGGCTTTGCTGTCCGCAAAATACTCGGTAGCGTCTTTACCGTTAACGGTAAGTTTGCCTTTACCGTTCATGAGGCGAACGCGGGCGGTTGAGCTCTTACGGCGGCCAAGGGCGTAGTGGTAGTGAGCAGCTTTCTCAGCCATACTATTTCTTGCCTCCTATATTAAATTTCTCTGGTTTTTGGGCTTCATGATTGTGCTCGGCACCCTTGTATATTTTGAGGCGTGCCAGGCGGCCGTCGCGAAGCTTGTTCACTGGCAGCATGCCGCGGATGGCGTGTTCGATGACCTTGGTTGAGTTCTTGTCCATCTGGTGGCGCAACTTCATTTCGGTCAGGCCGCCGGGGAATCCGCTGTGAGTGTAGTAAATTTTGTCTTCCATCTTTTTGCCGGTTACAACCAGCTTGTCGGTGTTTACGACGATTACAAAGTCGCCGCAGTCGATGTGCTTGGTAAACATCGGCTTGCCTTTGCCGGTCAATAGTGTGGCGGCAACGGTAGCCAGCCGTCCTACGGGCAGTTCTGATGCGTCCAGGACATACCATTTGCGGGTAACATCTGTCGGCTTGGCGCTAAAAGTTTTCATTATTTCTTGTCCTCCGTAGCAGTCTTCTTAGCTGCGGGCTTCTTTGCCGTGGTGGCTTTTACTGCCTTGGGCTCCGAAACTTTAGCGGCAGCGGCTGCTTTAGCTACTGGTGCTTGCTTCAGGTCGTCGACAAAGCTGACACGGGCCATTTCAGCGCGGTCACCGCGGCGGTAGCCGGTGCGCTCAATGCGGAGGTGTCCGCTGACGCGGCCCTTTAGCTTCGGTGCGATTTCATCGACGAGTTTGTGCGCGCTGGCAACTGTCTGCAAGCTGCTAATTACCTGGCGGCGGTTGTGAAGGTCGCCCTTCTTTGCCTTGGTGATCAGGCGTTCCACATATGGCACGATTTCTTTAGCCTTTGGCAAAGTGGTCTCTATGGATTCGTACTTTACCAGGCTGTCGGCGAGGCCCTTGATAAGGGCGGTTCGCTGGTCGCGTTCGCGGTGGAACTTTCTTCCTTTATATCCGTGACGATGCATTTCAGGCAGCTCCTTCCAGTCGCGAAGTGAGAAGTGAGAAGTGAGAAGTGAGAAGTTGCAGTTTCTCCGCACTCCGCACTCCTATTCCCTCACTTCTAAAATGCAGAAGCATTTTACTCATATCTCCAGCTCCGCCATCTTTTCCTTTACTTCGTCCAGAGCCTTGCTGCCGAAGCCTTTGAGCTCGCGGAGTTCGGTGTCGTTCAGGCTGAACAGATCCTTGAGGGTGTGGATGTCGTTGTTAATGAGCGCATTGGTAGTTCGGGCACTCAGGTTCAAGTCTTCTATAGGGGTCATAAGCTCCGGAGTTTCGTCCGCATCATCAGTGATGCTGACGCCACCCGTGGTTGGTGTGGCTGCCTCTACGCGGGTTTGGCCGGCCAATGCCGTGTACTGGTTGACCAGTATGGCGGCGGCTTCTTCAAAAGCGTCGCGCGGGGTAATGCTGCCATCGGTGTCGATGGTGATGTTCAGCTTGTCCAGGTCGGTCATTTGGCCGACACGGGTGTTCTCTACCTTATAGCGGACCCGCTGCACGGGACCAAAGATGGCGTCTACGGCAATCATGTCGCTGGCTTTCTTGGCCGTGCCTTCCTCTATAGTGCGGTAACCGCGGCCGGTTTCTACGGCCAGGTCCATGACGAGCGCGGCTTTGTCGTCGTCAATGGTGGCAATGACGTGGTCCGGGTTTACGACCTCAACGTCTGCATTCAGAGCGATGTCCCGGGCTGTGACGGTTCCTTTGCCTTTTTTGGTAATGCGAAGCGTTTGAGCTTCTTCGCCAAAGACGCGGAAACGAATACCCTTGAGGTTTAACATGATGTCAACGACATCTTCCTTGACACCCTTAAGGGTGGTGAACTCGTGACTGGCGCCCTCTACCTTAAAGGCAGTGACGGCTGCGCCGGCGATGCTGGAAAGCAGCACACGACGCAAACTGTTGCCCAGGGTCATGCCGTAGCCGCTGTGCAGTGGTTCGATTACAAACGTTGCACTGCTTGTGCCGTGGTCATCTACCTTGACAACTCCTGGTGTGTGGATCATTTTTGACATATTTTCCTCTAGCCTCCCTTAGCGTGAGTAGTATTCCACTATTAACTGTTCATTGATATCTGGTTCGGCTTCCTCACGGGTAGGAACGCCAGAGATTACGATTTCCAGCTTTTTACGATTGACCTTCATCCATGCAGGTGTTGCTGATGGAGCGGGGCTGACATCGTCAAGCTTCTTGAAGTATTCAGTAGTTTTGCTGCGGTCGCGTACCGTTAAAACGTCCCCGGCTTTCATCCGGATAGACGGGATGTCCACGCGGCGGCCATTCAGCATAAAGTGACCATGGGTCACCAGCTGGCGGGCGGCGCGGCGCGAGGATGCCAGTCCTGCGCGGTACACGGCATTGTCTGCGCGGCGTTCCAGGAATTGCAATAACATTTCACCGGATTGTCCCTGGCGTCGTGCGGCTTCTTTCATAAGGCTGCTGAATTGTTTTTCCAGCAGTCCATACAGGCGCTTAACCTTTTGCTTTTCGCGCAACTGCAGTGAATACTGGCTGGCCTTGTTACGTTGGTAACGACCGCCTTGCTGGCCGGGTGGGCCGACCCGCTTGGCGAGGACTTTGTGTGCCTTTGGGTGCAACGCATAGCCTTCGCGGCGGGACATTTTTACGATTGATCGGGTATCTCTTGCCATTACAAGGCTCCTTTCAGTCGCGGAGTAAGAAGTGCGGAGTAAGAAGAATGTGAAGACATTTTACGCATCAGACCCTCCTTGCTTTCCGGGGACGGACGCCACCGTGAGGCACGCCCGTTACGTCTTTAATAGTTTCGACATGAATATCGAGGCCGCTCAAACTGCGTACGGCGGCTTCACGACCCAGGCCAATGCCCTTGATGTAGACATCAACTTTGCTCAGGCCATACAGCTGCCTGGCGGCCTGGCCGGCCTTTTCGGTGGCAATCTGGGCTGCATAGGCAGTGCCCTTTTTGCTGCCGCGGAAACCGCAAGCTCCGGCGCTGCTGGCTGTTAACTTGCCGCCGCTGTTGTCTGTGAAGGTAATGATCGTGTTGTTGAATGTTGCCAGAACATGCATCTGTCCGTAAGGAACAGAGCGTTTGGCTTTTTTCTTTCGGACTGTTGTCGTTGGGGTGGTTGTAGTATTAGTAGATGTATCTGCCATTACAAGGCTCCTTTCAGTCGCGGAGTATGGAGTGCGGAGAAAGAAGAAAGGAGATGTAATTCGTGCTTACTCCCTACTCTTTGCTCCTTGCTCCTAAAAATCGTGGGTGTGTGATTGAGCTGCATAGTATGTATTGCTATATATGTCATATGAATCTTCTCATACTAGGTTTTCGATGCTGACTTTGGCTGTGAGCCGCCTACGGCAACCTTGCGGCCGCGGCGGGTGCGGGCGTTTGTGCGGGTACGCTGGCCACGGCTTGGAAGCGCGCGGGTGTGCCGTTCGCCCCTGTATGACTTGATCTCACGCAGACGTTTAACATTACCGGCTATGACGCGTTGGAGCTCGCCCTCGACCGTCAGGGTATCATTTATGACGTCCTGGATGCGGGATATCTCTGCGTCGGTCAGATCCTTGACCCGGACGGTAGGCTCAACCTTGGCGGCGACCAAAATGTCACCGGCGGCCTTTGGACCAATGCCGTAGACATAGGTCAAAGAGATCTGCACTTGCTTAGCATCGGGGATTGTTACCCCGGAAATTCTAGCCACGGATAGCTCCTTTCAGTCGCGAAGCAAGAAGTGCGGAGCGAGGAGACAGAAGGTATAAATACTCACTCCTCACTCCTTTCTTCTCACTCCTAAAATGCTGTTGCATTTTACTCATTTAGCCCTGCCTTTGCTTGTGCTTGGGCTTAAGTTTGTTAATAACGTAAAGACGCCCCTTGCGACGGACAATCTTGTCGTCGGGGCTGATCTTTTTGACACTTGCACGTACTTTCATCCTACTTCGCCCTCCGGGCTATGAAGGACAGGTTCGTCGTTCTTTTTGCTGCACGCATTGTACACTCCTTAGTGTCATGCGGATCCTTCGTAGCTTTAGCGAAGAAGGACACACTGCTTAATATTTTATAAATCAGAGAACCTTCTCAAGATGGTTCAGTTTGGGATGAACAGCGAGCATCGGAACGGAGCGTACCAAAGGTACGTGAGTACCGAAGCGCAGATGTTCGCCCAAAATGGGCCGTCTTGTGAAGGTTCACTTCTGGCGATAGGTGATTCGTCCCTTAGTAAGATCATAAGGGGTCAACTCAACCGTCACGCTGTCACCTGGCACTAAGCGGATGTAGTGTTTCCGCATCTTGCCTGCGACGTGAGCTATAATCAGATGGCCGTTTTCCAGTTCTACGCGGAATTGAGTCCCTGGAAGGGCCTCTGTTACTACTCCCGCAAGTTCGATAACTTCCTTGTTTTTAGCCATACAGATATAACGTCAAATCACAGTATAGCAAATTCTACCACATATTGCAAAGGGTTTACCCGCGGTTCTTACCGGTTGAGCTTCTTGCGGACGACGGCATTCAAACCAATAGTCCCGATGGGTATCGCAATGGCTAGCACCACAATGCCGGTAGTGTAAGCCGCTTCCGTACCTACGTTCATATCTTCTGGCTCGGGTGTTATTACGCTATCATATACCTTGCCGACGCCAATAGAGCCGAAGCCCAGCACGACTGATGCCGCAGCTACTTTCAAAAGTTTCTCTCCTGGAATTTCCATAGTCCTGAACTATAGCATATTCTGTGAGGATTCTCCACAAACTCCCGCTACCGCCTGCTAAGATATTAGGCCATAGCCCTATCACCAACAGGTAAACAGGGTGGAATGTCTGATTGCGTTCCCGGAATTCAGGGGTGCCACTGTGGTAATCATAGCAAAGTGACTTGGACGCAGCCGACCATCTGGGCTGCAAAAGCCGGGTTTTTATACGAGTCGCTCTTCCAGATAGTAACTTAATCCTGCTGCTGCCATTAGTCCGCCGGTGATTTTTAGGGCCAGCATAAAGTTTTCTAGGCTGTTGTCTACTTGCCCTTCCCAGTAAGTCGCCTCAGGTGGCGCCTCCCAGCCGCCGGTTGTTATAACGTCTGGCGATCCTGATACTGAAGCATCATCGCTTCTAAAAGAATCTCTGGCTGCTTCTGCTGCTTTTCGAAGGCATAGCCAGCGGGCACAATAGCAGCCAGCCCAAAAACTACATTAGGACTCACATTAGGAAAACGCATACTATCCAATACTATAGTATAAGGTTGCTAAATTACAAAATATTACCCTACAAATTGCGAGTAATTAATCTTTTGGCTTCCGGCGAGGTAGAAAGCGGAGTAGTTTTCCACCGGTGGCGGCTTGAGCTGGTTCTGAGCTGTCATAGAAAAAGTCCGGTTGTTCATACTGATCATAGGTGACCATGAGGGCGCGGGATTCGACGGCGCGAAGCGTCTCCAGGGCTACGGATACCAGGATGAGGATGCTGGTGCCGCCAAGAGCAATGTTTGTTTCCAGAAAGGCTTGTCCGACAATTGGAATAAGCGCCAGCACGCCGAGTGCCAGTGCGCCAAAGAGCGTCAGGCGGCTCACGACCTTGCCCAGGTATTTCTCTGTCTGGGAACCGGAGCGTACGCCCTCTACAAAGCCGCCTTGTTTTTGTAAGTTCTCTGCAATTTCTTTGCTGTTAAAGGTGATGCTGGTGTAAAAGAACGTAAAGACAAAAACCAGTAGGAAATAAACGAGCGGGTAAATGTAGGGCGTAAATCCTTCCTGAGCAAAGGTCTGGGGGCTGGGGTTTTGGAACCAGAGCGCCAGGTTGGCTCCAATTTCCTGCAGGCGGGTGCTTGCGTTACTGCTAAGCAGCTGACCGACAAACGCCGGCACGCTGAGGAAAGCGACGGCAAAGATAATGGGTATGACACCGGCGGTGATAAGTTTGATGGGTAGCGTAGTGGTTACACCGCCGTAGGCCCGGCTGCCCTGTACGCGTTTGGCGTACTGGATGGTAATCTTGCGAGCGGCTTCGTTCAGTTTCACGATAAATACCGTGATGAGGATGGTTGCCAGGATGATACCGCCGGCGATGAGCGCCTGGTGGCGATCTATACCAAGGTTCAGGCCCAATATACGGGTGGTGGCATCGCCGCTAAAGACGGACTGGTAAAGTGTCGTGATGGTTCCCGGCAGCGTACTTACAATGCCCACGGTGATGAGTAGCGAGATACCGTTGCCCACGCTTTGTTCGGTGATAAGTTCGCCCAGCCACATCAGAAGCATAGCGCCGCCGGTAAGTGCGGTCACCATAAGCACCCACTGCATAAGTGAAGTATTAGCCGTGATGTCGCCAATACCGCCGATTTGCAGCGCGGACTGCCTGACAAGGTAAATCGCGCCAACGGACTGAATAACAGCAAGTGGCAGACTCAGGATGCGCGTGTACTGGTTAATCTTGCGCCGGCCGAACTCGCCCTCTTTGTTGAGGGTTTCCAGCTGGGGAATGGCCTTGGTAAGCAGCTGCATGATGATACTGGCATTAATGTAGGGGCCCAGGCCCACCAGCATAATGGAGAAGTTGGCCAGGGCCCCGCCGGAAAGAACGTCAATGAAACTAAGGAGCTGCGGGGTGTCCTGGGATGAAAAGAGGTTTTCCAGTACTTGTTTCAGTGTTTGGGGGTCGGCCAGCGGAATCGGCACATGGGCCAGGATGCGGAATACTATCAGCATGCCTAATACGGCCAGCAGCCGGTTCCTCATATCACTGTTTTTGACTGACTTCCAGATAATTTTCCAGTTCATCCCGTTAGAACTCACTTCCCTTCCAGCCGCTAATGAACATTTGAACACCAGTGCTTACTTCAATCGTTCCTTGATATTTGGAACTATTTTGAGTTCTAACGGGATTCATACGCTCTCTATTTCCTCTCAAGAATTTCAACAATAAAAATCTCCCATAAGTATAGCGTACTCACGGGAGATTTTTTAGTAGGACTTGTTGTTTTATTTCTTTTCTACGGCTTTTTCTTTGGGCTGGCGTTTGACTTGCTCGACTTTGGCGAACGTTCCACCTGCCTTCTGAACGGCTGCGGCAGCGGATTCGCTGGCGCCCTGGAGTTTGACAGTCACTTTTTTGGTCACTTCGCCTTTGAGGATGAGCTTTACTTTGGTGTAAGGATTAGAAACAAGTCCGGCGTTTGCCAGAGTAAAGTTATCGACGGTTTTACCGGCAAAAGTGTCCAGCTGTCCAGTGTAGACGTTTTCAGCCTTTGGGCGGTGCGATGTAAAGCCTGGAAGCTTTGGCAAGCGCTTGTAAAGCGGATTCTGGCCGCCTTCAAAGCCCGGGCGAACCCGGCCGCCGGTGCGTGAGTTTTGGCCCTTTGTTCCCCGGCCAGCGGTTTTACCCTGCCCGGCTGCAATACCGCGTCCCACGCGCTTGGCGGACTTTTTGGATGAGACTTTCAGGTCGTTGAATTTCATTACTTCTTGCCCTTTGTCTTGTCCGTCGCAGCCTTGGCGGAGACGGAAGCTTTCTTGCTCTCTGGAGTTTTAGTAGCAGGGGTAGCGGAGGCTTCCTCAGGAGCGTCGGCAGTCTTTTCAGAAGCGGCTTCGGCTGCCTTTGGGATAGTCTTGGCTTTTGACTTTGAGTTCTCGCCCTGCCGGGCTTGCCCGGCTGCCGTGCCGACAGCACGGGTGATCCATTTGTTGGCTGGCACGACGCTCTGCAGCGCTGCCAGCGTGGCGTAGGCAATGTTGATCTTGTTGGATGAGCCGAGCGATTTAGACAGCGCGTTGGTAATACCGGCGACTTCCAGAACGGTACGGACCACGCCACCGGCTATCAAACCGGTACCAGGTGCGGCTGGCTTGACTAGGATGCGTGCACCGCTGACCTTGGCCTCGGCTTCATGCGGAACAGTACCCTTGTACATGTGGATAGAAACCATGTTCTTCTTGGCCACATCTACTGCCTTGGCCACGGCGGTGGTGACGTCAGCACCTTTGGAGATGCCAATACCAACTTTGCCTTTGTGGTCGCCCAGCACGACAAGCGCGCGGAAGCGGAAGCGGCGTCCGCCCTTTACGACACGTGCCACGCGGTCGATGTGCACGACGCGTTCGTCAAACTGCTTTTCTTCCACTGGCCCGCGGTTGTCCTGCCGGCCTCTTCTTTGGTCTCTTTGGCCTACCATTATACGGCTCCTTTCAGTCGCGGAGTAAGAAGTGCGGAGTCAGAAGAAAGGAGATGAAGCCTCTTCTCACTTCGCACTCCTATCTTCTCACTCCTAAAATGTGTCAACATTTTACGCATTTAAAACTCCAGTCCTCCGGCGCGGGCTGCATCTGCAAGCGCCTTTATGCGGCCATGGTACTGCCGGCCACCGCGGTCGAACACGACCTGAGTGATTTTGGCAGTTTTGGCCTTCTTTGCTATTTCTGTGCCGACCCACTGCCCACGTTCGGTCATAGTACCCGTAGCTGCTTTGGCGCCAACGGTGCTAATGGCAGCGATTGTGCTGTGCTTGGTGTCGTCGATCAGCTGAGCACTGATGTGCTTGTGGCTGATGAAGACGCTCAGGCGAGGGCGTTCGGTCGTGCCCGATACAACCGCGCGAATGCGGTGCTTGCGGCGGGCCATGTTCTGTAGCTTTTGAGTAATCCTATGCATGGGAAGCTCCTTTCAGTCGCGAAGCAAGAAGTGCGGAGTTAGAAGAAAGGAGATGAAGCCTCTTCTCACTTCGCACTCCTATCTTCTCACTCCTAAAATGTGTCAACATTTTACGCATTATTTGTCCTTTCCTGATTTACCGCTTTTGCGGATAATGCGCTCACCGACGTACTTGATGCCTTTGCCCTTGTAGGGCTCTGGCTTCTTCAGTGCGCGGATTTCGGCGGCAACCTGTCCCACCTGTTGCTTGTCTATACCGGACACGGTAATGACATTTGTTTCTACCTTGGCGGTAATGCCCTGCGGCAACGCGTAGTTGACCTCATGCGAAAATCCGATGTTGAACTTGAGGCCGGTCCCAGCCAGGGCGACACGGAAACCAACGCCGTTGAGTTCCAGTTTCTTTTCAAAGCCTTTGCTGACGCCATCGATCATATTGGCTACCAGGGTGCGCATCAGACCATGCTTGGAGCGGTTTTCGGGCTCGTCGTTATCCCGGGTTACAATAACCTGGTTTTCTTCCTGTTTGACTGTCACGCCCGGCATGGTGAACTGCTTGAGGGTGCCTTTGCTCCCTGCTACAGTAATCCAGTCTGGATCGACAGTGATTGTCACGCCGCTCGGTATATCGATGGGCAGTTTTCCTATACGACTCATTTATTCTTCCTTACCTTCTTATACATGACATTAATTACATACCCCAGCAATGCTGCAAGACTAAGCCCTACAATGGTAAATGGTATTTGCAACAAAGCTGACTTCATTCTAATAGACCTTACAGATTAATTCACCGCCGATGTGCTGCTTTTTGGCTTGGTCGCCAGTCATCAGGCCTTTGGAGGTGCTGACGATGACGATGCCGCGGCCGCGCTTGACGGTTGGGATGTCGTCCGCGCTGGAGTAGTAGCGGCGGCCTGGCGTACTCATACGCTTGATTTCAGTAATGCGGGAATTGGTCTGCGGCTGACTAATAGTTAGCTTCAGGGTTTTGCCTACCTCGGCCTTTTCTACGGCTACGCCGTCGATGTAGCGATTGTCTTTCAAAAGCTTGGCCACAGACTCTTTGACACTGCTGTGCGGCAGGCTGACTTCATATTTGTTGACGGCTATCGCGTTGCGAATACGGGATAGCATGTCTGCGATTGGATCGGTTGATGTAGTACTCACTGGGAAGCTCCTTTCAGTCGCGAAGCAAGAAGTGCGGAGTCAGGAGTCAGAAGCCGCAGCCCCTTCTCACTTCTCACTTCTACCTTCTCACTCCTAAAATGTAATAGCATTTTATTCATTTTCATTACCAACTTGATTTTGTTACGCCGGGGATTTCACCCTTGACGGCATGTTCGCGGAAACTGATACGGCTCAGGCCAAACTGGCGCATGTAGGCGCGCGGCCGTCCGGTTTCCACGCAGCGGTTTTTCCAGCGGCTGGATGAGCTGTTGCGGGGCAGCAGGTGCAGGCCTTCGCGGTCGCCCATGCCCTTAAGCTCTGCCCGTTTGGCAGCGTATTTCTGAATCATCTTCTGGCGCTTTAGGTCGCGTGCGATGTTTGATTTACGAGCCATTAGAATTCCTCCCCTGTAAGCGGGTTATTGGCACTGTCTGGAAAAGCAAGGGGGACATCCACGCCCATCCCCGTATTGCCGAGATGTTGGACAGTGGTGTGGCCATCAGCATCACGAGCAAACGTTATAGCTTGGTCGAACCCTAGGTCATCAGCGACTTTACTCAACCATTCCTGCGGTTTTCCTTGAGGAACGTTCGTCTCGCTAGCTCCATCAGTTTGCGTTAGATATCCGACGTTATCTGAATCTGCTGTAAAGTAGCCTGTTCCTAACAACTTTGGGATAATCTTTCCCGCAAGCCTATCCATCTCTGGGTGCTCTGTCATTACTTCTTCTCCTTTTCAGAAGGCTTGCCCTGAGGTTTCTCAAATGGCATGCCAAGCTTTTCTAACAATGCCCGGCTGTGGGCTGGTTCTTGGCTTTTGATTACAAACACGACTTGCATGCCGTGTGCGGTGGTGGTTTCTTCAAACGTTAGTTCCGGGAAGACGGACTGGTCCACTATGCCCAGGCTGTAGTTGCCGGACTTATCAAAGGCCTTGGCTTTGACCCCGTGGAAGTCGCGCAGGCGGGGGATGACAATGTTCAGCAGGCGGTCCAGGAATTCGTACATGCGTTCGTCGCGCAGAGTGACTTTGAGGCCGACCTTGTTGCCTTCACGCAGTTTAAAGCCGGCAATGGAGTTTTTGGCTAGCGTTTCAACGGGCTGCTGGCCGGTGATTTTGCGCAGGGTGTTGGTTGCTACTTCCATGATCTTTTTGTCGTCTTTGGCTTTGCCCAGGCCGACGTTTATGACAATTTTTTCCAATTTTGGAACCTGATTGGCGTTGGCCAGACCCAGGTCTTTCTGGAGGTCTTTTACGGAATCGTTGTAGAGACCTTTCAGGCGTGCTGTAGAAACTGGTGTTGCAGACTTTGCTTCAGCCATTACTTGATCTCCTTTCCGGATTTCTTGTAGACGCGAGTCTTGGCGCCCTTGGCGTCAACTTTGAAACCAATGCGTGAGGGCTTGCCGCCGTCGGATATACCAACTTTGTTTACTGCAATTGGCTTGGTCAGTTCGATGATGCCGCCCTGGGGGTGGGCTTTGTTTGGCTTCTGGTGTTTTTTGACTATGTTGATGCCTTCGACGGTTACAGCGTTCAGAGTTGGGTGGACGGTCATGATCTTACCGCTCTTACCTTTGTACTTACCGGCGCGGACGACAACAGTGTCGCCTTTCTTCAGCCGGATTTTGTAGACCTGTGGCTTAGCAGTAGTTTTAGTAGTCATTATAGTACCTCCGGGGCAAGGCTGATGATCTTGGCATAGCCCTGGTCGCGCAGTTCGCGCGGGACCGGGCCAAAGATACGGGTTGCCTTGGGTAGTTTATCTTCGCCAATAATAACGGCGGCATTGTCGTCAAAGCTAATGGTCGAACCGTCTTTGCGCTGAATGGTGTCACGGGTGCGGACTACTACGGCGCGGACAACCGACTTTTTCTTGACCGTGCCGGTGGGGCTGGCCTGTTTGACGGTTGCGGTGATGGTGTCGCCGACCCGGGCATAGCGCTTGCGGGAGCCGCCAAGGACGCGGATGCAAAGGATTTCCTTTGCGCCGGAGTTGTCACAGACAATCAAGCGTGATTCTTGCTGGATCATAGGGACGCTCCTTTCAGTCGCGAAGCAAGAAGTGCGGAGTTAGAAGAAAGGAGATGAAGCCTCTTCTCACTTCGCACTCCTATCTTCTCACTCCTAAAATGTGAAAACATTTTACTCATTTCTCCTCCTCCGCCTTGTCTGGTGCTTCCACCTCAGCCTCGTCTTTGGCCTCTTTGACGCCAGTGGCTTGTGCAACCTCCGGGTCTACAGTCTCGACGTGGCGGACAGGAGCGCGCTCCAGGACTTTGTCCAGGGTAAAGCGCTTACGGGCGCTTATAGGACGGGTTTCGCTGATAGTCACCTTGTCACCTTCGCGGGCGTCATTTTGTTCGTCATGAGCCATGAACCGCTTGGTCGAGGTATACTGCTTTTTATAAATGGGATGTGTTTTGCGTGTAGCAACAGAGACAACGATGGTCTTGTCGGCCTTGTCTGAAGCCACTACGCCTACGAGTGTCTTTGCCATTACACGGCCTCCTTAATTACGGCTTCGCCTAATGAGACAAACCTACGGTTTTTCTCATCGCGCGGTGCGGCGAAATAAATTCGCCCGCTCCGGCTGCTCTTTTCCCTTGAGCCCGAGGTAAACATTAGACTGTCTCCTTGATTAGTTGTTCGCTGAGCACGGTGAGGATACGGGCCAGGTCCTTGCGCTTTTCGCGGATGACCCGGACGTTCTGTACCTCACCCATGTGCAAACGGCGTTTTAATTCTGCAATCTCTTCACGGAGCTGAGTGCTTTCGGTGGTCAGCTCTGCGGTGGGTTTCTTACGGATATCAACGATCTTCATCGGGCAGCTCCTTTCAGTCGCGAAGCAAGAAGTGCGGAGTCAGAAGTCAGAAGCCGCAGCTTCTTCGCACTTCGCACTCCGATCTCCTCACTCCTAAAATGCTGTAGCATTTTACTCATCACGCCTCCTCCTTGACTAAGAATTTAGTCTTGACGGGGAGCTTATGTGCTGCCAGGCGCATGGCCTCGCGAGCGGTTTCCTCTGGTACGCCCTGCATTTCAAACATTATGGTGCCGGGGCGGACCTTGGCTACAAAAAACTCCGGGTTGCCTTTGCCGCTGCCCATCTTGGTACCCAGAGCCTTACGGCTGACCGGGGTGTGCGGGAAGATGCGGATCCAGATTTTGCCGCCACGTTTGACGTAGCGGGTCATAGCCTGACGGGCGGACTCGATCTGGCGGGAGGTAATGCGTTCGTGGCCTTGTGCCTGGAGGGCGTACTGGCCAAAGGCAATATAGTTGCCAGTGGTGGCTGGGCCGCGGACCCGGCCCTTGAACACCTTGCGGTGCTTGGTGCGGTTTGGCATTAACATCGGGCAGCTCCTTTCAGTCGCGAAGTAAGAAGTGCGGAGTCAGAAGTCAGAAGCCGCAGCTTCTTCGTACTCCGCACTCCTATCTCCTCACTCCTAAAATGCTGTAGCATTTTACTCATGACACTTCCCCCTTGTAGATCCAGACTTTGATGCCGATGATGCCGGAGCCTGGGTATTTGGCCCGGGCGGCGTGGTAGTCAACGTTGGCGCGGATGGTATGCAGCGGTACGGAACCTTCGACGGTCTTTTCGCGGCGGGACATTTCTGCGCCGCCCAAACGGCCGGCGACCTCAATACGGACGCCTTTGGCACCGGCGCGCATGGTTGCGGCGGCGGCTTGTTTGGTGGCCCGGCGGAAGGCGATGCGGCGTTCCAGTTGGTGGGCAATGTTTTCTGCCACAAGCTTTGCGTAGAGTTCCGGTTTTTTGATTTCCTCTATATTTACGCGGGATGGCACACCGTAGATCTTTTCAATGGCTGCCTTCAGTTCCTGTGCACCCGAACCGCCGCGGCCAATGACCACACCGGCTTTGGCAGTAGTAATAGTCACGGATACCAGGTTGGGCGAACGTTCAATGTCTACCTGGTTGATGGCGCCGCGGCTGCCCACTTTGTCCTGGATGAGCTTGCGGACTGCCAGGTCCTGGGTTAGGAATTTTGCATAATCACGCTTGTTGGCGAACCATTTGCTGCGCCAGTTCTTGTTGACCTGGAGGCGCATAGAAATTGGATTAACTTTTTGTCCCATCTACTTATCCTCCTTTTTGGCGGCTGGTTTCTTGGCGCGCTGTTCGCCGTCTACTACAACATGGATGTGGCTGGTGCGGCGCTGGAATGGCAATGCACGGCCATGGGCAGCTGGGCGATAGCGCTTGAAACGCTGGCCGGGGCTGACCTGGATAGAGATAATTTGAAGGGTGTCGGCCTTGTAGTTGTGGTTGTGGTCGGCGTTGGCGCGGGCGCTTTCTATAACTTTGCGGACAGGCGCTGCAGAACGGCGGGGAGTGTGTTCCAGGATGGTGAGGGCATCTGCTACGCTGCGGCCGCGAACCAACGCGGCTACGACACCGACTTTGCGCGGGCTCATGCGGACGCCCTTAGCTATAGCTTTGACTGGCATGGCTTATTTCCCCTTCGCTAACTTGCCGCCGTGTTTGCGGAACTTACGGGTTGGTGAAAATTCGCCCAGCTTGTGACCAACCATGTTTTCTGTAACAAAGACAGGGACATGCACCTTGCCGTTGTGTACGGCAATGGTTTTGCCCACAAAATCAGGGCTGACGGTGCTGGCCCGTGCCCAGGTTTTAATAATGGTGCGGTCTTCGTTGCCCAGAGCAGCTACTTTCTTAGCGAGCTTTGGATCTATAAACGGTCCTTTTTTCAGTGATCTAGACATTGCGTACTCCTTGTCCAATAAGATGCTCTAATGCTAAGGCAGATCCGGCCATAACTGTGTGGATAACCCGGCTGTCTGCCCCATTGAGGTATATAGATCGATGGTCAGCGATTCGTGGCTCTAATTCTTCGTCTAGTTCGGCTAGGGTGCTGTCTGAAGTTTCTGGATCCAGGATCGCTTCTGGCATACCGCCGACACTTTTGTAGAAGTCGTCGGCAGCCAGTGTGGTAAGAGCAGTTTGCTCCCATGAACTTGGATTGCCATTTGGGTCGTAGGAGGCGGCACCCGATACATACACGATTGCCATCTCGACCTCTTCTAAATCAGTTACCTGGGCAATAGGATCATCGCTGCGGGGCAGAAGCTCTTCACGCAGTCTGCCGTAAAGTTCAAGACGAAGGGCAAGCTCCGGATTTGGGTGTGCTATATCCGACATGATTATTTCCTCTTGGCCGCGTGGCGGCTTCTTACGATAAACTTAGTAGTGCTCTTGCGGCGGCGGGTCTTGAATCCAAGGGTCTTTTGACCCCATGGTGTAACTGGCGGACGGCCCATGCCGTGGCGGCCACCGTCACCACCACCATGCGGGTGATCAGCGGCGTTCATAACAACACCACGGACAGATGGGCGAATACCCTTGCGGCGCGACCGGCCAGCCTTGCCGACCTTGATGTTCTGATGCTGTTCGTTACCGATGACGCCCATGCTGGCGGTGCAGGTAACGTGTATCAAACGGACTTCGCCGCTGGGCAGTTTAACCTGGGCGTATTCGCCTTCTTTGGCCATCAGCTGGGCGCTGTTGCCGGCACTGCGGGCAAGCTGCGCACCGCGGCCGGGTTGCAGTTCGACAGCGTGGATGGTGCTACCGACTGGAATGTTTTTGATGGGTAGGCGGTTGCCGTTTTCTATGGCGACTTCTTCGCCTGCGGAGATTTCCTGGCCGACTTTCATGTCCTTGGCAGCCAGGACATAGTGATACTGGTTGTCCTGGTCTTTGATACGGGCAATGCGGGCGCTGCGGTTAGGGTCGTATTCTATGTGTTCAATGACAGCCGTGGTGCCAGCTGGCAGGTTGAAGTTGACCAAACGGTAGAAATTGCGCGTACCGCCGCCTTTGTGGCGGGTGGTTATGCGGCCCTGGTTGTTGCGGCCAGAGTGCTTTTTCTTGATAACGGTCAGGGACTTGAGCGGCTTTTTGGTGGTAATGGCGCTCATGTCCTGCGTGGTCATGCCGCGCTGGCCGGGAGTGGTGGGGTTATAGAGTTTAATAGCCATCAGAGGGCTCCTTTCAGTCGCGAAGCAAGAAGTACGGAGTCAGAAGAAAGGGGATGAAGCCTCTTCTCACTTCGCACTCCTATCTCCTCACTTCTAAAATGTACTAGCATTTTACTCATTTCTTTGTCTCCTTGGCGGACTTTTCTTCTGTGGCTTCCTCGGCTGCAAAGACAGTGATGCTGTCCCCTTCTTTTAGGGTGACGTAAGCTTTTTTGAAGTCGCTGGTGCGGCCGGCAACGGGACGGCCGCCTTTGCGCATGGTGCGCTTGGTTTTGCCCTTCTGGACCAGTGTCTTGATGCCGGTAACTGTTACTTCAAACTGGGCTTCTACGGCGCGGACAATGGAAAGCTTGTCATCAGATTTGTCTACGCTAAAGACATAGACGTTGTTCTGGGTCTGGCCATAAGCCTTTTCGCTGACGCGGGGCTTGAGGACCATGGTCTTATGTGTCATTTCTTTTCTCCTAACCAGTCACTGATGGCTGCCAGTGCGTCCCGGGTAATGACAATGGTGTCGGCGTTCATGACGTCAAAGACGTTCACATAACGGGCCTGCACCAGGCGGATGTATGGCAGGTTGCGGGTGGCCCGGACCAGGTCATCCGTCTTGTCCGCTACAACTACCAGGGCGTTTCGCGTGACACCAACTTTTGCAAAAAACTTATCTGCTTCTGAGGTTTTGTTGTCCTTGATTTTGAGGTCTTCCAGGACCACGAGCTTGGCGGCACTTGCGGCCAGGCTGAGCGCCTGACGGATGGCCTGGCGCTTGGCAGTGACGTGCAGTTTCTGGGTGTAGTTTTCCTGGCCGGTTGGGCCAAAGGCGATGCCACCGCCACGCCAGATAGGGTTGCGGCTGGAGCCAAAGCGGGCACGGCCGGTACCTTTTTGCTTCCATGGCTTTTTGCCGCCGCCACGAACAAGACCGCGAGTTTTGGTTTTCGCCAAATTCTCGCGGCCGTTTGCCAGGTGAGCAACATAAGCGGTCTTAATGAGTTCATGATTTTCCGGCATCACGTCAAAGACAGCTTTGTCGAGTTTTGCTGCCGTCGGTGCTTTAGTACCAGTTTTTGTAAAGGTAGATACAGTCATCAGGACGCTCCTTCCAGTCGCGAAGCAAGAAGTACGGAGTCAGAAGAAAGGGGATGAAGCCTCTTCTCACTTCTAACTCCTATCTTCTCACTCCTAAAATGGTTCAGCATTTTATTCATTTATTTAGCCTCCCGGATTAGGACGATGCCTTTGCGTGGGCCGGGAACTGCGCCGGTAACACCAATGACGCCCAGGTCCACGTCAACAAAAGCCACCTTCAGGTTCCTGACGGTGACTTGTTCTGCGCCCATTTGGCCGGACATCTTAGTACCCTTGAAAATGTGCTGCGGGTACATAGAACCGATAGAACCTGGTTTGCGGGTGTTGCCCTTGCCGCCGTGTGTTTTGCGCTGGCGGTGGAAATTGTGGCGCTTGATAGTACCGGCAAAGCCCTTACCCTTGCTGGTGCCGGTCACTTGTACGGTGTCCCCCGGATTAAAAACGTCGGCGGAAAACGATTCGCCGACTTTTATGTCTTCACCAACTTCTGCCAGGCGGAATTCGCGCACGAGCTTTGGTTGGACCTTAGCTGTTTTGAAGTGGCCGGCTTGGGCTTTGCCCATGCTTTTTGCCTCTTCGGTGCCGAGCTGGACGGCGGTATAGCCGTCAGTTTCATCGGTCTTGACCTGTGTAATCACACAGGGACTAGCGGAAAGCAAGGTAACGGCCTGAACTACACCGTCGTTTCCGATGGTGCTGGTCATGCCAACCTTTCTGGTTATAAGTGCTTTCATAGCAACCTTTACTTTAGTTACTCCCATTTTCCAACGCTACCCTTCTCCGCTAGGAGCTACGAAGGACTAGCGTAAAAATGCTTGGTGTTGACTGGTTTCTACCTCTGTTACAGGCAGACCTCTATCACTCACCAAGTGTGGAATCTTTTGATATACCGATACAGATTAACATAGAAAGCTAACACCTGTCAATGCGTTGTATATTCTACTACTGGTCTTCCTCATCGCCGTAGTAGGCATCTATGCCTGCTTTTATTGCTCCAACGATACCAAGAAACTGGGCCCAGTCGAGTGCATCGGGAATATCGATGTAATCGTTATGGAAGCGTGCCTCGACTTTTTCCATACATCTGTCGTGGGCCTTGCCTTCAAATGTGTTGTCACACTCCGCCGTGTCGTTGGCCATCTCTGTGGCTATCCATTGATCCGCGGCATACGCCCCTACGGCTCCTGCTGCGCAGAAAACGGCAATACCAATCTTCTCTCCAACTCCCATGTGGTGTCTCGACTCTTCTGCTTATGTCACTAAAAAGCTAGCATAGCAAACTTATGCACTTACATAAATCCCAAATGGCGCCCAAAAGCCGATGAGCATAGCTACCAGTAACACGGCAAAGCCGATTTTGCGGTCCAGTTGGACGTGGTCATGAGCAGCGAGCGCCAGCCCAATGAAAAAACCAACCGGAATGGGGATCTGTGTAGATTGCCCGTCAGTAATCTTGAGCCACAGCGAACCAAGCACCAGGTATATGGTCAATTTTAGAAAATAAACTATGTCTACCGTGCTGTCTGTAGTTTTACTTTTTGTTTTAGCCATTACCGCCATGATAGCACAGAAAATCCGATTGCCCGGGTGCGGCCGAACATGCTATAAAAGCCGGATGCGTATAATCCTGCAACCAGGTATGCTCGTTGGTACTACAGACAAAGGGCTCATAGAAGCCATCCCCAATCCGCCGTGTGGAGGGGCAGAATACTTTCAGGCTAAATTAGGGGCGGGCGAAGTTAAGAAACGGGCTGTATCTGATGCTGGCATTGCAGTGGCAAGGCACATGCTTGAGGTCACCGAGGTAAGGGCATCGGATTATAGGATAAGCTATGACGTTACGGCTCCGGCCAAAGGGCGATTGGCCTCACCCCAGTGGTGGGCGGGGGGCTTTGGCCAGCTTGTCACCTCCTCCCCTGGTGAAATCTGTGTGCTTGAAGGTCAGATTACCCCGAAGATTGCCCAAAGGCTATTAGGTCAGGTTAGGGCTAATCTGGTAGAAGAAGAGGCTTGTGACTATGGCCAGGAGGTCGGGCTGCAAACCTTTGCTGGTTTTGCAACCGGATTGGGTGAGAACGATATGCTTTCTGCCAATCTCGGGATAGCCCATCACCCGCCAGAGGCCATCGTAAACGTTGGCGGCACGGTATACGGTCTTATACCCGGGGAAGAAACGCAAAAGCTGATTCGGGTTAGACCGCTGGATGGTTTGCTGGCAGATACTTTGCTCACTTAATAATCCATCCAAAACCTCCGGGAGGTTTGGAATAGATTCTGAGAACCCGGATGTGCCTGGTAGAATCGCGGCCGGGTGAACCATTACTCTAGCGGCAGTTCCAAAGGTATTAGATTAGTGTCAGAAATAAAGACAAGCTGTTCTAGCCCTTGCCGCCCTTCAAGCGTAGCGAGATCGGCCAGAGGGGACGGCAGATCAATCCCTTGTTCCTCTGCTGCCCTGCCGAGGGTCTTTACCCGAAACGCGTGGGCGCAAAGTCCTTCATCTTTACCGTCGATGAGGTTCAATACTGGTACGCCAAGTTCGCGCATACGCTCGCGGTCCTCGGGCCTATAGGGCTTTGGCATTTCCGAAGGCGCTACAAGTCCTTCGGGTACCGTATCAGTACCCTTTAGACGAAAATACTCTCTATCAGGTGGTGCGAACCTGTCTGTCATACCAGTGATCCTAATTTTCTTTATTACCTAAAATACTTCTAGCTTCAGTATACGCTCCAATGTCAATACAGTCCCCCCTAACCTGTTCCCGCTCCTGGACACTGTTTGCCGTTTCGGCTGACTTGAAGCCTGGGGTGATGAAAAATACACTCCCCCCGTTAAAAACGACCTTTGAATCTTTGAGTTCCTGGAGTCTTAAGCCTCTCGGCGGTTTCGGAAGCGACGCTCAATGATTGCGCCAGAGGTGCCGAGTGCGAAGCCTACGATAAGAACCCATGGCCCAACGTCCAGCAATGTTTCCGGAGTGCTCTGATCGCTATCAGCAGGTACTTCACAAATTGCTTCTGTGGCTGTTGTACCGGTTTCTGGGCAGACACGATCAGGTACGGCGGGAGTGCCGCCTATTGCATCCACTCGTACAAACTGTGCGGAAGGCTCCATACTTTTGCCTACATCTTGATTTCTGCGTCGCAGCCGGCTGGGAGTGACAAGTTCATAAGGCTGTCAATGGTCTTGGGGGTTGGTTCCAGGACGTCGATGAGGCGTTTGTGGACCCGCATTTCAAACTGTTCGCGGCCTTTTTTGTAGACGTGCGGGCTTTTGACCACGGTGTACAGAGTCTTTTTGGTTGGCAACGGAATAGGTCCTGCCACAGTTGCGCCGGTACGCAGAGCCGTATCGATGATCTGCTTTGCTGACTGGTCAATGACTTTATGATCGTAGGCCTTCAGGCGAATGCGAATACGCTGCTTGCCTGCGGGCACATCAGTTTTTTTGGCAGCAGCTTTTGCTGCAGTTTTTTTGGCTTCAGCCATGGGATATCTCCTGGTGTGATGTAACATCTCTGCTGCGCTTATAGAGAGCTAACAACAATGACTTTTAGTCACCACGATTAATTTACAGAGGTCATTGTATAACAAAACTAAGAACGTGGCAAGGCGATACCCGCTTCTTTTGCGATTGCCACGATGTTCTTGTATGAGGCGAGGATCTTTTGCTCAAGGTCGTGCTTTTCGATGTGTGCTATAGGTCTGGTTGGGCTCTGCAGCTCCGAAACCATGTGATAGGTTTCCTTAATGTCATTATCCAGAGCTACAACTTGGCCTTCTAGGGTGTCAAAACGCGGGTCGATGCGCGCACTAATAGTCGATTCTACTTCTTCGCGCACAACGATGCGGATTTGTCTCAAATCATTAGCAGCTAAACTCATGAAAGTATTTTACCATAGCAAACTGCTCCGATTCCCTGAGCACTTTACGTAACGACTTTTAGTCACCGCGATTAATTGATTGTGACACTAAACAACGAACTGCCATGAAACACAAACTCGACAAAGTAACGACCTGAGAGAAGTGTCCAGGCATGCGTCCGCGCGAGCATTTGTTAGCCTGACACTCCTGGCTCACATTCCTGACGTAATTGAAACACGACTAAGGAATGGATTTCCTGGAGCTTCTGACAGGGCAGAAATTTCTCCAGACATTCTTGATTATCCAAATCATATTGGAAATATAGGAGAAGCGGGCTATCTTACTGTTGGCTCTTTCGCTGTAGCAGGAGCCGCGCTACTTGGCCCTGCTTTGCTCGAACAGAAACGGCCATCCAAGGCTAGCCAGAGACTGGCTGCTGGCATCGGGTTGCTGCAATGATTATCGCGGAGAGATATGGAATAGGTGTCACCGATATGCCTGATGGCACGATAGCTTCTAATACTTTGGATATGTATGATGCGGTATATGGGGTTGCTGCGGCCGGGACTACGGCAGCCGCAACACATGCTGTTTCGAATCATTACATCAGTAAGCATTTTGATCCTACCGATTCCTAGCGAGACATTTCCTGGCTAGATACAATGGCAATAAAAACGGGGAGCTCGGGCATTTTCAGGAGTGCAGCGTGGAGCAAAGGCCGAGCACGAAAAAGGAGCTGTACACTAGGTACTGCTCCTTTTTCTGACGCAGGTTTTTGCCGCGATACGGGTCCCCATAAAGCTTGCTTTATTGGGTATGGTGTGCCCTGACAAATGAGCGAGATGCTTATTTGTTGATTTTGGTTACGACGCCAGCGCCGACGGTTCGGCCGCCTTCGCGGATGGCGAAGCGGAGGCCTTGTTCCATGGCGATTGGTGCCAGCAACTTGACCTTGAAGGTGATGGTGTCGCCAGGCATGACCATTTCTTTGTCAGCTGGGAGCTCAACCTCGCCAGTTACGTCCGTGGTGCGGAAGTAGAACTGAGGTTTGTAACCTTTGAAGAATGGTGTGTGGCGTCCGCCTTCTTCCTTTGTCAGGATGTAGACTTCTGCGTCAAACTCTGTGTGCGGGGTGATCGAACCGGGCTTGGCCAAAACTTGGCCGCGTTCGATGTCATCCCGTTCGATACCGCGGAGCAGGATACCGACGTTGTCGCCAGCTTGACCCTGATCCAGGTTCTTTTTGAACATTTCAACACCGGTTACGACAGTCTTGCGAGTGTCGCGGATGCCGACGATTTCAACTTCTTCGTTTACCTTTACAACGCCCTGATCAATACGACCGGTAGCAACGGTGCCACGGCCTTTGATAGAGAAGACGTCTTCAATACTCATCATGAATGGCTTGTCGAGTTCACGCTTTGGCTCTGGGATGAAGTCGTCCATAGCTTTGACCAGTTCCATGATGGCGTCTTCGTTTTCTTTGTCGCCTTCAAGCGCCTTGGTGGCAGAACCTTTGATGATAGGCGCGTCTTCGTCAAAGCCGTTTTTGGCCAGTAGTTCGCGGATGTCCATTTCTACCAGTTCCACAAGTTCCGGATCTGCGATGTCCATCTTGTTCATGAATACGAGAATCTTTGGCACACCGACCTGTTTTGCAAGCAAAACGTGTTCGCGGGTCTGCGGCAGCGGGCCATCGTTTGCACCAACGACGAGGATTGCGCCGTCGATCTGAGCGGCGCCGGTAATCATGTTCTTGACGTAGTCGGCGTGACCAGGCATGTCGACGTGCGCGTAGTGACGCTTTTCTGTTTCGTATTCCTGGTGGGAAGTAGCGATGGTGATACCACGAGCTTTTTCCTCTGGGGCGTTGTCAATCTGATCATACGCAATAGGCTTGTTTACGTCGCTTGGGAGGCGCTTGGCCAGCACAGCGGTGATAGCAGCCGTCAGCGTAGTTTTACCGTGGTCAACATGACCCATGGTACCTACGTTTACATGAGGCTTGCTGCGATCAAAATCTGCCATATAATTTGACTCCTTTTTATTAGTCAGGCTTATGAATTATTTAGTGTACGAGTCGCGATCCATAATTGCCATCAGCAATAGCCCTCACGCGAGTTACCAAAATATCTTATCTGATAAGCCTCTTATTGTAAAGAGTTCATACTATGTTTTGATCTTTTAATGGAAGGTGGTGCCTGAGTTCGGAGACCTCAGCTATTTGACCCTTTTCGATCTTCATAAGCTTGGAGTTGTCTGCTGCGCCTAGTGCGGGCATTATGACCACATGGATTCCGTCTTTTGTGAGGGTCCTAAGAGACTCCACTTGATTCTCTTTGGCATCGCCTGCAAAAGCGGTTGGCCACAATACGACGGTGTCGCTATGATCCTGCGGTACCACATGGACTGGCCAGGCGTCACCGGCTGAATAGGCTGGATGGTACCCAAATGGTACACCGACAGGAGCCAGGAAATCGGCATCATTTGCTGCGCGTGTGAAATCCTGGGGTAGATGCCCCGGATCGACGGCTTTGCCCGGCGCTATCAGCCAGGGCTGGGCAACCATGGAACCTGGCTCGTCCTCTTCTGGATAACCAAAAGCCAGCAAACCCTTTGCTGCCAAATTATATGTAAATCCAATGTGATCCAGGGCGTCCACTGCTACACGATCGACTTTTACAAGGGTGTCGCTGAAAGTTTCCGGGGTATCAAGCCGGGCCAAATATTTGCCGTCTAGTTCTGGAATTCCCATTAGTAATAGTAACTATAACACTTACCTGTGTGTTGCGCAAAAACTCATCTGGCTTTGGCGTGTCGGCAACGGAGATACAAATATCATTTGTACATCGTAAGGTAATGGGCGGCTAGGCTTCTGGAATAGTAGCTATATCCCTGGCCACCTGGAGCATGGGCACAAGGCTTCCGTCCACGCCTTCAACGTACCCAGAGGCTCCGACCTCTTCTGTAGGCAGTTTGTCGGCTACGCCTCCGGACGTTCGGTAGATACCTGGCAGATTGTCTACAAAGCTCATTGCTACAAGATTGGCACCAAGCCCGCCCGGTGGGCCAGATAGCTCTCGTTGCGGTCAACAAGCTCTTTCGCCTGTTTGATAGCTGCATCTGGAGTATCGTCGAAGGGGTCTAGTATATCCATGGTTTAAGCGAGGTTATGCGATGGGACTTTAGGAAGTTTGGTCGATCGGCAGGTCCGGGGCAGAGATTTCATCCGGACAGCTTGGCGGAGGCAATCTGTATTCTGAAACTATACCGTCCCAAGCGGCAAGCCGGCCCATAACCCGGACGCGCACCTCTGCGATTAGTTTATCGATCAGCAGGTTTGGTTTTTCCATAAAGGCCCTCTTTAGCTGAAGTCTGAATTGTGGTAAGTGTGCTGAAGGTGTGTTGGGGTCCAGGGCGTACTGTCAGATGCGGGGGCATCAGCTACGAGTTCCACGCTGCTTACCTGGGAGGTAGTCCAGCTGGAAAAGGTTTGTGCCCGGGTGCTATCCAGAGGGGTCTGTTCAAAGGGAGCAAGAACTCCCAGCAGGCCATTTATGACGTCAGTTCCAAGTTCATGGACTGTAGTAATGGCGACATCCATGGACTGATCCAGGAGGTGCGGGCCGAGCTGATCGATGGTTTTCATATACTAGTTATTTGTACGCTAGTTGGCACATTTGTCAAGAGCAGTGTCCGACGGTTGGAGCCAAGGGGCTATTTGCCGTTTTTGGCGATGATGGCTTCGGCGACGTTGTTTGGTACGTCGGCGTAGTGGTCCAGTTCCATGCTGGAACTGGCGCGACCCTGGGTGTTGCTGCGTAGCGTTGTGGTGTAGCCAAACATTTCACCAAGAGGTACAAACGCTGTGATTTCTTTGATTCCGGCAGAGAGGTCTTCCATAGTTTCGATTCGACCGCGTTTGCTGTTGAGGTCGCCTATGACGTCACCCATGAATTCTTCAGGGGTGACTACCACGACCTTCATGATCGGTTCAAGGATCACCGGATTGGCCGTTTTGACACCTGCCTGGAAGCCTATTGAACCGGCGATCTTGAAGGCCATTTCTGAGGAGTCTACATCGTGGTAGCTGCCGTCGTACAGTTCTGCCTTGATGTCCACCACCGGGTAGCCGGCAATGACACCGTTGTTCATGGCTTCTTTAATGCCTTCCTGAACAGGTTTGATGTATTCGTTGGGAACAACGCCGCCCTTGATGGAGTTGATGAACTCAAAACCGGCGCCCTTTTCATTCTGGGACAGGCGCAGCCAGACGTGTCCGTACTGACCGCGGCCGCCGGATTGGCGGACAAACTTGCCTTCGGCCTCTACATTGTCTTTGCGGATGGTTTCGCGGTAGGCGACCTGCGGGGCGCCGATGTTGGCCTCTACTGAAAATTCGCGCTTCATGCGGTCGACCAGGATCTCCAGGTGGAGTTCGCCCATGCCGCGGATGATGGTCTGAGCAGTTTCGTCATCTACGTTGACCCGGAAGGTAGGGTCTTCTTCTGCCAGGCGCTGGAGGGCCAGGGACATTTTCTCCTGGTCAGACTTGGTCTTGGGCTCGATTGCAATAGATACTGGGGGTTCGGGAAAAGTGATAGATTCCAGGACGATGGGGTTGTTGGGGTCGCAAAGCGTATGGCCGGTGGTCGTGCCTTTGAGGCCCACAATGGCGGCGATGTCACCGGCTTCTACCTCTGTGACGTCTTCGCGCTTGTCGGCCTGCATACGGACAATGCGCCCGACGCGTTCTTTTTCACCGGTAGAGCTATTGAGTACATAGGACCCAGCGGTCAGCTTGCCGGAATAGACGCGGAAGTAAGCAAGTTTACCGACAAATGGGTCGGTCGTAATTTTGAACGCCAGACCGGCCATGGGCTGCGAGGCTTCGGGCTTGCGCTCGATTTCGTCACCGGTCTTGGGGTGGGTACCCCAGGTGGAACCACGGTCCAGTGGTGATGGCAAGATGTCCACTACCATGTCCAGGACCTTTTCTACAATCACGCCGCGGCCGTCACCACCGGTGACCGGGTAGAAGTCGCCGGCTAGGGTAGCGCTGCGGATAGCTTGTTTGATTTCGTCCTCACTCAAACCATCTTCGCCGACTTCGAAGTACTTTTCGAGCATTTGTTCGTCTTCGGCCACGGCGTTTTCGATCAGGAGGCTGCGGTATTTGGCAACCTTGTCCATCATGTCCTCGGGAATTTCGCCCTCGATGAGTTCGTGGTCTGTGAATTCCTTGTAGGTGTAGGCCTTCATGCTGACGAGGTCTACGACACCGTTGATGCCCTGTTCAAAGCCGATTGGCAGGTGGATGGGAAACGCACGCTTGCTGAGGCGTTTGTGAATAGTGTCGAGCGACTTGTAAAAATCGCCGCCGGTTTGGTTGATCTTATTAATGAAGCAGACGCGCGGCACGCTGTATTTAGTAGCCTGGCGCCAGACTGTTTCTGATTGCGACTCCACACCCATTTTGCCGTCAAAGACAACGACCGCGCCATCCAGGACGCGCAAAGAGCGCTCTACCTCGACCGTAAAGTCAATGTGGCCGGGGGTATCAATAATGTTGATCTGGTGATCTTTCCAATAGCAAGTCACGGCAGCAGAAACAATAGTGATGCCCCGTTCGCGTTCCTGCTCCATCCAGTCGGTAGTTGTTCCGCCTTCATGGACGGCACCAATTTTGTGCTTGAGCCCCGTACGGTACAGGATGCCTTCGGTCGTAGTGGTTTTGCCCGCGTCAATGTGGGCAATAATGCCAATGTTACGGAGTTTTTCTAGGGCGTATTTTTTTGCGGCCATGGTTTTCCTGAATAATAATTAGTTACTAGTAATTTTTTTGCAGGCTTAGACAAATCTAAAGAACCTGCAAACAGTCCGAATAATTCTACCATAAGAGGTGGTATCTGTCACGGGTAACCCGGCCACGGCTATAGTTCGTAAACAGTTGGGAGATATCTTGACCGTGGTTCGTTTTGGCGCAACAAAGCACCCCGCGTAGCCAGCCAGGCCAGCCCGAGCCCTGCCACTGCTGACGGCGGAGAAATGGTCACGGGTTCATGATACTCATCGGTGTTCTCAACGTCTGTAAGTTTTGCGCCCCAGTTGTGAAGTCCCGGAGGAGTAAGTACCGGGTCAACCAGAACCGCATCCACGGCCGGGCGCATGCCTACGTAAACCGCTATTCCGGTTAAGCCAATGTCAGAATCGGGTACAGAGAAACGAAGGGCCTTGAACTGGCCGTTTTGCTCGATCCTAGCTGTGACCTCGATCAGTTCATCTACGCCAGGCAGGTGTCCCATAGCTGTCAAAAAGTCTGGTTCTGGCATCAAATTGTTCCTATCTTCTAATTTTTATAAATCTCAATGCCAAATTCTGAACTGCCTGGCGGTTTCTGGGCGGTATAGCGAGCGTTATGCGCCCGTGATTCAGGCAGTGGGTTTGTCCGGAAAGCCAAGCCTTACCGATAAAAATGATTGCGCGGTGTCGGCGGCCAGTTGGCTGGTGGTGCCAACTGCCTGCCGGTAGCGGGTTGGGTGGAGTTCTTCTGGACGATCCTGGTCCAGTATCGTCAGGGATACGTGAGTGGTAAAGGGGTGGCTGAGGTTTCCTATTGTCTCTGGATCCAAACCTGCGGCAGCTGCTATGGTGACCTCTGGTTGCCCAGGGGTGTGCTGAATGGCGGTGCTTACGAATCTGGCGCCTTCCTGGTCTGAGAATGCAGTTTTCCCTGGAACCCCTAGCCTGTGTTCTTGTACCTGCCTAAAGTTTCTACCGGCAGCCTGAAATGTCAAGCCAAGGATGGGCGCAGGAGGTTCAGTTGGATCTGTCTCTTCTACGGGCGCAACTTGTACAAACCTTTCCACGGCTGTCGCCGCAGCCCGGCCCATAGCTTGGAGCCCGGCTGCGTAGCGATCTGGTAGAAAGCCAAAGTACAAACCAAGATCTTCTACATGTACCTTTACGGTTGCTGCAAACCGATTGGGGACAGCATCCCTTTCATCTTCGCCCAGAAAGCCTAGAGCTACGAGTGCCACATTAGGATCGTAAGCGGAGACTTGCGTTAGTTCCCTTGCCGTAAGACTGAGGCGCCGGCCATCGGGGGATTGAAATGCATGAGGCGCGCTTGGACCGCCTGCCTCTTCTTCGCCGCTATAGGTAAATACTCTGTCTGCTGCCTCAATGGATGCGTTTGGACCGAACGGTGAATTTCCTGTGCTCATAGCGTACCTCATGAAAATAGGCCCGGGAGGCCCATCCGTTAATGATTCAATACTGTATTCTACCCTAGATCGCACTATACTGTGAGTAAAAAATAAACATCGTGCATTTTTCCATCATTCCGACGCGGGTCAAGGCACTTATACCTGAGTCCCAACCCCCCCATCATATATACCACTGTCATTGTCTGGCTTGACCAGACAATCCAGTATTTTATGTATTTTGCTGGAGGATGACCGGGCCAGGGGCTTTGATAGTCAGATACTTAGGAGTGGGAGTCCAGGTTCCTGGTCCAGTTAGGAAGACGCCTTCAGAGGTGCTAAAGGTACTGGCCAGTAGGCGGATCCAGCTCTTGGGTACCTACTGGCGGTAGAGAGGAGGTAGTTCCCAAGGGCTCATATAGTTGACTAATCTGATTGATGGTCTTGGCTGGCTCGTCCAGCACCCCCAGGCCGGCTGTAACGGCACCAATAAGCGGGCAACTTCTGGAAGTCATGTAGGACTGCCCGCAACCATCTGCTGCTTCGACTACGGCGTCGCAAAGCAGGCGAAGCACCCTTTCCCCGTAGGCTATCCTGTAGCCAATTTCTGGATTGTCGGGCTTAGCTTCCGCCATTCGGTCAAGCTCACATAGCGCTACCACCATGCCCAGGCCACTCGGGCATTGTCTCCTGACATGAAACTCTTCGGCAGTTTCATCAGACCCAAGCTCTTCAAATACACTAAAATCGGCAGCTTCTTCTGGCACAAGACTTAATATGGGATTTGCGTCGTTGCGACCTTGTGCATCCCGGGGCATAGGCTATTGCACCCAGTGTCTTATAAGTTTGGCAAGTAGATTACTCATACTTATATTTTATCACAGGAATCAATACCCCCCTTGGTCCATCCTCACTTTTCGTCACGCCGGACCCAGGTCAAGGCATCCCTGGATTCCCAGTCAAGCTGGGAATGACAGGGTGGATGAAAAAATGCACATGGAGCAGTACTGCCCCATCGCATGATTCCGGGATACCAAAAACTTGCAAAATCCTCATCTGTTAGAGGCCCGACCTCTAGATTCCCTATTGGCGCTGACTTTTAGGAAATTACAAATATGTACCGGGTCTATAAGGCTGGGCAGGTGGAGAAAATGTAGGTGCAACTACTGGTGTTTCTGTTGGGCCGGATAGCTGCTGAAACAGCCGTTGGGAAGCGGCGGGTTCGTCCAGCATGCCTAGTGCGGCGTTAAAAGCTGGCGCGCTCAGGCAGATTCCGGCTGGAGGAGAGTCGCAGTCACTCAAGGCTGCTATATCACAGAGTAACCCGAGTGCAGTTTCGCAATATTTCCTTCTGACCTGGAGCGCTGCACTGTTCGGATTCTCAACTAGCTGCCTATCAAGAGATCTTCCGGCGGCAATGACTCCGACGCCGAACGAACATTCAGTGCTCACATGTTTGACCCCAGGGCCAAGCTCGCTAAGTGAGGTGTCGTCAAAAGGCGAAACCTCGTCAGATAATCCGGTCAGGTTTTGAGACTCGTGCAGAACAAGACCCATACCTGCATTTTCCTGAGAAGATGCATCCTGCAAGCCGGCTCCTAATTCATCTGGATCTGTAATTCCATCAACCATACTTTAAATCCTTAGTAATTTTACGCTGGTTAAGTGCGGGCGAAGTGGGCGAAGGCACGGTTGGCTTCTGCCATTTTGTGGGTGTCTTCGCGCTTTTTGACGGCTGAACCGGTGCTATTGTAGGCGTCTACGAGTTCCAGCTTGAGGCGGTCTTCCATGCTCATGCCTTTGCGGCTGCGGGCGGCAGCTACGAACCACATCATGGTGAGGTGGTTTTGGCGCTGACCTTTGACTTCGAACGGAATCTGATAGTTGGCGCCGCCAACGCGGCGTGAGCGGGTTTCCATGCTGGGGCGGACATTGGCCATGGCTTGGTCAAAGACGTCCAATGGGTTGTCTACCTTCAGCTGGGCTGCTGCTTTTTGCATGCCGCCGTAGACCAGGCGCTCTGCCAGCTGCTTTTTGCCGTTGAGCATAACGCGGTTGATGAGGCGCTGGACCATGACGCTGTTGTACATGCGGTCAGCGGGGATGTTGCGGACGAGTGATTTGGTTACTTTACGCGGCATGGGTAGCTCCTTCAAATGGCTTGGTAAAAGCCCAGGTAACAGTTTCTGCATCTTTTGTTAGGAGCTGCTCGATATCTGCTACCGTTACACTCCCGTGAAGTTTTTTGGGTTCAAGGACGACTTTGAGAATGAAGTCGTCTAATGAAAGAGAGTTCACTGATCTTCTCCTTCTTCTGGAACGGGCACAATCGCTAAGTCCCACAGTTGTATCTCACCGGTTTCTTCGTTTGTAACTTCAACTTTTCCTTGTTCTGCCAATTGCATATGTCTGACGAATTCGTCTAGGCCCATATCGGGTTGCTCGGGGCTAGCATGGACGGCCATTACTTGCCCTCCTTTTTAGTGCCGTATTTGCTGCGGCTGTTTTTGCGGTTTTGGACGCCTTGGAGGTCAAGGCTGCCGCGGACAATGTGATAGCGCACACCGGGAAGGTCTGGCACCCGGCCGCCACGGACCAGCACAACGGCGTGTTCCTGGAGGTTGTGGCCTTCGCCGCCAATGTAGGCCCAGACTTCATGGCCGTTGTTTAGGCGTACACGAGCGACCTTGCGTAGAGCGGAGTTAGGCTTTTTTGGAGTTTTGGTGGTTACCTTTACGCAGACACCGCGCTTGAAAGGGGCGGGCTTTTCGTAGTTAGTGGTTTTAAGGTTGTTGACCACGCGCTGCAAGTGCGGGGATTTTGACTTGGAAGTCTTGTCCTTACGCGGTTTGCGCACGAGTTGATTGATTGTTGGCATATTTCTCCTTAGATATGCAATCTACTGCTTCAGGTCATGCCATATACCCGGCTCAGATTGCTTAATTGGTGATGTAATTTTAACAGATTAAGATCGTCGATGCAACTTCAGTGACTCTTCCCCTGGATTCCGGCTCGGGGGCCGGAATGACAGGCAGTGAGGCGCAGTTGTGGTTTGTCATTCCGGACTTGATCCGGAATCCAGGAGTTTTCTGGATGCTGAACCAATGCCCAGCCAAGCTGAGCACATTGGTTCAGCATGACGCAACGGACGCTACATGAATTCCCTGGACAGGTCGTGCCAGTAAGGGTTTTCCTTTTCTATGAGGACTATCTTCCAGGCGCGTTGCCAGTTTTTGAGTTGTTTTTCTCTGGTGATTGCCGCCTCTATATTTGGCGTTTCTTCAAAGTAGACCAGGATATGAACCCCATACTTTTCTGTAAAACCTTTTACGGCCTTGCTTTTGTGTTCGCCTATTCTTCTGGTCAGGTTGTTGGTGACACCGATGTAGAGTGTGCCGTTTTGTTTGCTGGCCAGGATGTAGACGTAGTATGCCTTCATTTGTTCTTCTGGATTCCGGCTCGGGGGCCGGAATGACAACGCTTGTTAACTGGATCCCGGCTCAAGGCCGGGATGACAGCTAGCAACGCCTAGTCTTTTGCGGCGGGGGCTGGTTTGGTGTTTTCGTCGCGCCAGCCGGTTCCTACCGGGATGCGGCGGCCGAGGATGACGTTTTCTTTCAGGCCGTACAGTTTGTCTACCTTACCGCTGGTGGCAGCGGCAATGAGTACACGGGTGGTGTCCTGGAAGGACGCGGCACTCAGGAACGAGTCAGTTGACAGGCTGGCCTTGGTAATGCCAAGCAGCAGTTGGGTGAACTTGGCTGGTTCTTTCTTCTTTTTGGCTAGTTTTTCGTTTGCTTCTACGACAGCCAGTTTGGAGACGATGTCGCCGGTGACAAACTCTGTGTCGCCTGCTTCCTCGATCTGAACACGGCTGAACATCTGACGCACGATGATTTCCAGGTGCTTGTCAGCAATGTTCTGACCCTGGGATGCAAAGATGCGCAGGATTTCGTTCATGATGTAGCGCTGGGTGGCTTCCACGCTCTGCAGACGCATAAGCTCGTGCAAGTTGACGGAACCGTTGGTCAGACGCTGACCGGCAACTACGACGTCGCCGTCTTTGACTGACAGTTGTTTGAAGCCGGGGATTTCGTAGCGGACAACGCTGCCATTGCCGGGAGTGATGGCAATCTTCTTTTTGGTTAGTTCTACCTTGCCGGGTACGGAGGCGGTCAGCGGGCTGGAGCCGTCTTCGTTGGCTGCCAGGACATCACCAATGGCGACGTCTTGACCCTTGGCGACCTGCACTTTGCGGTCACCGATTTCCAGTTCCACAACGTCTTTGGCGTTGGAGGTGACTTGGACAATGTACTGCTCGCCCTCTTCCCAGGCAGTGACGGTGCCGTCGATTTCTGACAGATAGGCCTGACCTTTTGGCGTGCGGGTCTCAAAGAGTTCCTCGACACGCGGCAGACCCTGGGTGATGTCGTCTGCGGCTGCGGTACCACCACCGTGGAAGGTACGCAGCGTCAGCTGGGTACCGGGCTCACCAATGGACTGGGCGGCAATGACGCCAACGGGGTGGTGGTTGGCTACCAATAGGCCTGTGGCGGGGTCAACACCGTAAGATTTCTGCGGGACGCCCTTGACACTTGTGGCGGATAGGGCGCTCATGATCTTGATGCCATCGAGCTTTTCGTTGGCTTCAATTTGTTCAGCAACTTCTTTGGTGATGAGGTCACCGCGCTTCAGGAGCTTTTCGACCTTTGCTGCTGCAAAGCGGCCTTCCAGGCGCGAGGCGTAAGGTACGCCGATCTCTGCGGCGTCGGAACGGTTCAGGGCAAAGCCCGGGTCGTCGGCCTCGGCCTCGTCGTCGATAGTAAAGACGTCTTGCGATACATCTACCAGGCGGCGGGTCAGATAGCCGGAGTCAGCGGTCTTGAGCGCGGTGTCAATCATACCCTTACGCGCACCACGGGTGGCGGTGAAGTATTCCAGTGGAGTGAGGCCACCCTTGTAGTTGGAACGAATCGGCAGCTCTATGGCCTTACCGATGGCGTCAATCACGACACCCAGCATACCAACGGCGGTCTTGACCTGGCCGATGTTACCACGGGCACCGGAGACGACGGCGATGGACATGGAACTGTCCTCCCCGGCGAACTGTTCGCTGAGGGCATTTTGCACCTTTGCGTCGGTGTTCATCCAGGTTTCGACAGTCAGGCGATAGCGTTCGTCCTCTGTAATGAAGCCCTGTTCGTACTGTTCGCTGATGTCTGCGGCGCGTTCCTCTGCGGCGGTCATGATCTGGTCCAGTCCGGCAAGGTCGCTAAAGTCGCCCATGCCAAGGCTCAGACCGGACTTGGTGGCATAGATAAAGCCAATGTCCTTGAGGTCGTCGGCAATCTCTGCGGTTTTGGCCTGGCCGTACTGCTGGTAGGCCATGGCCATGACGGCGTTGAGGCGTTTTTTGGTCATGGCTTCATCCTGGTACGGAAAGTCTGCCGGGAAGATTTCGTTGAACAGCACACGGCCGAGGGTGGTTACCCGGACTTCGCCGCGGAATGGCAGGCGGACACGACTCTGCAAGGTAATTTTCTTGGCATCCTGAGCCATGAGGGCTTCATTCAGGCCGGTAAAAGCGGTTACCTTGCCGTCACTGGTGCCGGGGCGGTCGTAGGTCAGGTAGTAACAGCCAAGCACAATGTCTTGTTCAATGTGCAAAATGGGCGAACCGTCAGCGGGCTTCAGCAAGTTCATGCTGCTGGCCATGATGGTCCGGGCTTCTTCCTGGGCACCATCACTCAGCGGCAGGTGCACGGCCATCTGGTCACCGTCAAAGTCAGCGTTAAAGCCTTTACAGACCAGCGGGTGCAGCTGGATAGCCTTACCTTCGATCAGCCGGGGCTGGAAAGCCTGGATAGACAAGCGGTGCAATGACGGCGCACGGTTCAAAAGCACATATTTGCCCTTGATGACTTCGTCCAGGGCGTCCCAGACCTCAATCTCGCCGGTTTCGATCATACGGGTGGCGGAGCGGATGTTGTGGGCGTGCTCATTTTGGATAAGGTGTCCAATAACAAACGGCTTAAACAATTCCAGGGCCATCATCTTTGGCAGGCCGCACTCAAAGATTTTGAGTTCCGGACCAGCCACGATAACCGAACGGCCGGAGTAGTCGACGCGCTTGCCCAGCAGGTTCTGGCGGAAACGGCCTTGCTTGCCCTTGAGCATGTCGCTCAGGGATTTCAGGCGGCGGCGCTGGCCGGTTGCGGCAACGGCACGGCCGCTGCGGGCGTTGCTGTTGTCAATCAGGGCATCCACGGCTTCTTGCAGCATGCGCTGTTCGTTGCGGCGAATGACCTCTGGTGCGTTGAGCTCGATGAGCTTCTTCAGACGGTTGTTGCGGTTGATGACCCGGCGGTAGAGGTCGTTGAGGTCGCTGGTAGCAAACCGGCCGCCAGTCAGTTGCACCATAGGGCGCAGGTCCGGAGGGATAACCGGCAGGACGGATACGCACATGCTGGACGGCTTGATGCCGGCACGGTTCATGCTTTCCAGCAAACGAAGGCGCTTCATGAGCTTCTTCTTGCGCTGGCCCTTGGCTTCTTCGGCCTCGGCGGTGAGCTGTTCGATCAGTTTGTCCAGAACGACCTGTTCCAGCAGATCCTTCAGCGCTGAGCCGCCCATACCAACGGTAATCAGGTTGCGCAGTTCCGGGGGTAGCGACCGGAAGTCAGTCTCGTTGATGAGGTTCAGGTGCACAAGGCCGGTTACCTGGTTCTTAAGCAGCTCGAACTCTTCAGTGACTTCTTCTAGTTCTTTGGTCTGCATTTCTGCCAGGGCTTTGACATTGGCATCGGCCTTTTCCGCCTCTTTTTCAAAGCGGGCTTTGATGGCGGTTTGGGCGGCGGCAAACTCGGCTTCTTTGTCAGCCAGGTACTGGTCGCGCTTTTTGGTGTCTACGGTCTTGATGACATAGCTGGCAAAGTAGGCAATGCGTTCCAGGTTCTTGACGGTCATGCCAAGCAGCAGACCAATGGCGCTTGGCGTGCCACGCAGGAACCAAATGTGTGCCACGGGGCTGGCCAGACTGATGTGACCCATACGTTCGCGGCGGACGATGGACTTGGTAACGATTTCACCGTTTTTGTCCACGGCTGCTTCGCGGGAGCGGACACCCTTATATTTGGCGTCGTGCGGGTTGATGTCCTTGACCGGGCCAAAGATTCTTTCGCAGAACAGGCCGTCGCGCTCTGGTTTCTGGGTGCGGTAGTTAATGGTTTCTGGTTTGGTAACCTCGCCGTGACTCCAATCCAGGATGTCTGCCGGGCTGGCAACTGCAAGCCTGACGGCGTCGAAGTCAGCAATATTTGTACCGTATGAGTAGCGTCGCATGTTAAGCCTCCTTCCCTTCGTTGTCATCTGCGGCAATGGTTGTTGTGTCCTCGTCATTTACGGTGGCTGTATCGTCGTCATCTGCGGCTGCATCGTCATCGACTGTAATGACTGTCGTGGCCGGAATGTCGTCCTCCAGTTCCATGACGATGAATTCGTCTACGCTTGCGTCCTGGGTGACGTCTACATCAGAGATGCTTGGCACGGGAACTTCTACGTCGGATTGGTGGGCTGCTTCATCTTTGATGTTTTCAGCCAGGACGGCTTCTGCATCAATTACTTTGCTTCCGCCACCGATAAGGTCTACCTTCAGGCTGAGTCCTTGCAGTTCCTTGACCAGCACGTTAAAGCTTTCTGGAACCTTAGGACCAACAATCTCGGTGCCCTTGATGATGGATTCGTAGGCCTTGGAGCGGCCGTAGACGTCGTCTGACTTGATGGTCAGCATTTCCTGAAGCGTATTGGACGCACCGTAGGCTTCAAGTGCCCAGACTTCCATTTCTCCGAAGCGCTGGCCGCCGTTTTGGGCCTTACCGCCCAGGGGTTGCTGGGTGACCATGGTGTATGGTCCGGTTGAACGGGCATGGATTTTGTCGGCAATCATGTGATTGAGCTTGATCATGTACATCGAACCAACAGTAGTACGTTCGGTGAAGGGGCTTCCGGTATGGCCGTCAAACAGTTGTTGTTTGCCGTCATCCGGCAGGCCGGCCTCACGCAGGAGTTCCTGGATCTTTTCGATCGGCACGCCGTTAAAGGAGGGGCTGGCAACTTTCATGCCCAGCGCCCGGGCAGCCATACCCAGGTGGGTTTCAAACAGCTGGCCGATGTTCATGCGGGATGGCACGCCGAGCGGGTTCAGGACAATATCTACGGGGGTGCCGTCTTCCATGAATGGCATGTCCTCGACCGGCAGGATGCGGGCGATGACACCTTTGTTTCCGTGGCGGCCACCAAGCTTGTCACCAACAGCTATCTTGCGCATCTGGGCCACAAAGACCTGGATTTGCATGATGACGCCGGCTTTCAGCTCGTGCCCATTAGCGCGACTGAACACCTTCACGCCGACGACCTTGCCGTGCTTGCCGTTAGGCATGCGCTGGGAGGTGTCGCGGACTTCTTTGGCCTTTTCGCCAAAGATGGCACGCAGGAGGCGTTCTTCTGAACTGAGTTCCTGTTCACCCTTTGGCGTAATTTTGCCTACCAGTATGTCCCCTGGGTGGACTTCTGCACCAATGCGGACAATGCCGTCTTCGTCAAGATGGCGCAGGGCGTCTTCGGATACGTTCGGGATGTCCCGGGTGACAATTTCCGGGCCCAGCTTGGTTTCGCGGACTTCTACCATGAAGTCGACGATGTGGATACTGGTCAGATTGTCGTCCTCGACCAGTTTGCGGCTCAGGATAATGGCGTCCTCAAAGTTGTAGCCGCGCCATGGCATGAAGGCTACAATGAGGTCCTTACCCAGGGCGAGTTCGCCGTCAGCAATGGACATGCCTTCTATGATCGGGTCGCCGGCCTGGAGCTTGTCGCCTGTACGCACCACGACCTTCTGGTTGATGGAACTGCCTTCGTTGGAACGGATAAAGTGCAAGGGGTTGTAGGTAACGTTGCCGTCCTTGTATTTGACGATCACTTCGTCACCGTGGGCCTTTACGACCTCACCGGCAGTTTCGGCTACGATCAGCTGACCACTGTTGTGAGCGGCAGTTGTTTCCATACCCGTACCGACAATTGGGGACTCTGGCTTGACCAGCGGCACCGCCTGGCGCTGCTGGTTACTGCCCATGAGCGACCGGTACACATAGTTCTTTTCGATGAATGGGATGAGTCCGGCGCTGGAGCCGATGATTTGCTTGCGGGCGGCATCCATGTGGGTGACGTCGTCGGCATCGACTTCTCCTGATTTGAGGTTGGCCCGGGCAGAGACACGCTCTTCTACAAAGTAGCCGTTGCTGTCGATGTCCTCGCCGGTGCTGGCGATGGTGGCATGCTCTTCCTCGGAGGCGTCCAGGTAAATGACTTCGTTAGTAACCTTCGCTTTGACGGGCCACGTGACTTGTTCTTTTACGGTTGCCAGTTTTTTGGCGGTGTCGGCAGTGATTTTACTACCGGCTTTGACCGCGACTTTACCGCTTACTTCCAGGTTGACGGCGGCAATATGGCCGGCTGCGTCTTTGGCGGTTACGGCGTTAATGACTTTTCGGTAAGGCGTCTCTATGAATCCGTAGTCGTTAATGCGGGCGTAGCTGGCGAGGTTTAGTACCAGGCCGATGTTGGCGCCTTCTGGTGTTTCCACGGCACAAATACGGCCGTAGTGAGTGGCATGGGCGTCACGGACTTCAAACCCGGCGCGCTCGCGGGACAAGCCGCCAGGGCCCATAGAACTGAGGCGTCGTTTGTGGGCGAGTTCTGAAAGCGGGTTGATCTGGTCCATGAACTGGGACAGCTGTGAACTGGCAAAGAATTCGCGAACAGCGGCGACAATAGGCCGGGCGTTAATAAGCTGTGCCGGGGTGACTGTCTCTATTTCGTTCATAGACATGCGGTCTTTGGTGTTGCGTTCCATGCGCAGCAGACCGATGCGGAACTGCCTTTGGACAAGCTCGCCGACAAGTTTTACGCGGCGGTTGGCCAGGCTGTCGATGTCGTCACCTGGTTCCTGGGTGTTATTGAGGCGGATAATCTCAGCGATGATGGCTGTGAGGTCTTCCAGGCGCATGACCCGGTTTTCGGCAGTGTTTGGCACGTCCAGGTTGAGGCGTTTGTTGATCTTGTACCGGCCAACACGGCTAAAGTCAAAACGCTTGTAGTTGTAGAACATGTTTTCCAGCAAAGAACGGGCGTTGTCTACAGTGGCCAGGTCACCGGGGCGCAGGCGGCGATAGACTTCGATCAGGGCGTCGTTGGTACCGCGGGCAGGGTCTTTTTCCAGCGTGGCGGCCAGGTAGTTTAGTTTGCCCAGGTCTACGTGGGCGAAAGTTTCCTTCATGCTGGCTTCGGTCATGCGCAGCGCACGCAGCAGTGTGGTGACCGGGATTTTGCGTTTGCGGTCAATCTTGACAAATATTGCACCGGAAGCAGCGGTTTCAAACTCCAGCCATGCACCGCGGCCCGGAATAACCTTGGCGCCGTAGAGGTTGTAGGTACCGTGGTTGTCGGCGGTAAAGAATACGCCGGCAGAGCGGATCAGCTGGCTTACTACTACGCGTTCTGCGCCATTGATGACGAAGGTGCCGCGTTTGGTCATCCACGGGTAGTCGCCCAGGTAGATTTCCTGTTCCTTGATTTCACCGGTGACTTTGTTGGTCAGCTCTACGGTGGCTTTAAGCGGTGCATCGTAGGATACGTTGTTTTCCCGGGCCTCTTGCTCGGTCGACTTGGGGTCTTCAAACCGGTAGTCTTTGAAGCGCAGCGACAGTTTTGTGCCCGTATAGTCGTCTATCGGGCTGATTTCGGCCAGTAGTTCCCCGAGGCCTTCATCTATAAACCACTGGAACGAACGGTTCTGGTGGTCGACAAGGTTGGGCATGTCAAGTACGTCATCGGTTTTGGTAAAAAACGTGCGCTTGGTGAGTTTTGTAAGCGTCTTTTTGGTGTCCCTGGTGACACCCGTAGAGCCTTTTGCCATGTAGTCTCCGTAACTAAAAGTTTATAAAGTAGCAAATAGACGCCCAGACGGTATGTTCAAGTGTCTATTCGTCGTTTTGTTTTTACTTATCCTATCGGCCACACGGCCAGGACCTTAGTTTTTCGCGCGAAAGTTACCTACGCGGGGAGTTTGTGAGGTGATAAATATTTATAAAAAAGTTTATAACTTATAACACATCCCAGCGTATACTACTTCTTAGGATATAAGTGTGGACAATACAGGTGAAAATGTCAAGTACTTGCTACCTGAAGCTCAAACCCCCGTGTCGCTTCTCGGCTTTCGTTCTCTGTAGCAAGACCCTGAAGGATGATTTACTGGACTCTTACTGCAATTTCGCCCAACGCCCCATGCCTGCCCGTTGAACGCCGGGGTTGCTCTGGGACGATGGGTATGGTAAGCGGCGCAGCTTCTGTGCTGCCCAGGTCATATGTGTACCAGGCGCAGAGTTTGTCCATGACGTCTGGTTCGGTATTAGGACGGGCAATTGCCAGCCTGCCAAACTCGTACAGCCGGAATCCGGCTTCGTGGTGAACTCCAGCTAGTGCGGTCGACAAACGAGAGGGATTTTCTTCGTAAGTTGTCAGTACGTTTGCGGCCCGAGGCGAGGGAGCCTCCCATGTTACTCCCCTGACGCCAGAGATAAAGCTCCTTTGGTGCTGTTCAAGATCCCTGACGTGTGCCCGGGATACATAGACATCCTGGGTGCCCTTATACTGGTTTTCGAATTCTTCAACCTCACCAGTTACCTCGTCCAATCTTCCAAATAGCGTAATCCCGGGCTGCCCTTCACCAAATCCCACGGTATGACCCTCGGGGTTGGCTACGATGAATATATCTACCTCGCTTTCGGGCTGCTGGGCGCGCTGGAGCCGGTCCAGGGACCTGCTTTGTGTGGCGTGCCTCTCGGCCAGGCTGCTCAGGGGCGGGCCTATGGCTTCGGCAAGTTGCGGGTCTTTACTGACCAGTTCAGGCAGCATGTGCGATAAGGCCAGGAGTGCTTCCGGATTGCCGCCTTTCACACTGAACACCTTGCCGTCATTGTCTTCATATACTTGCGGATATCCTTCTATCATACCTAACCTCCTTATATCTTTGATGAAGCTTACAGCCAGGGGCCAGGCCCCTCTGCTGAAAAAATAAAAAAGACCTCCAAAAAGTCTTTACCTTGGGCTACCTGCCTTCCCGGCCACCCAATAGTATCAAGTGATACCTGTTAGCATATGAAAAATCCCTCACGATATTTATTCTCAGGTTAGCTTCGTGACCCATACCATATAACTTTAATGTCTTCTTGTCCGGGTATATCTGGAGCTTCTTCCGGCACCTCTCCCAAGCGTGTAAAGTTGGACTCCTCATGTGCGTAGGCGTCATGGACTGCTTCTAATTGTGCAAGGAGCGCAGGGTCTTGCTCGTTCGGAAGCAAATTTTCATGGGCAGATACTGGCTGGTTTGTTAGCTTAGTTACGGCACCCAAGACAGCTGCAAGCTGCCCGGTGTACCTGTTTAATGGCTTATCATCCGGCCATAGAATTACAGATTGTACCCGACGGGGGACTTGGATAGTACCATCGGGCGTGTCAATAGGCCTTACCTGGTCGAGTGCAGGGTGATCGCGGAACCAGGCGAGTCCCGCATGAATAGGAGTGTGTGGTGCATGGAGCTCGAACTCTCTGTCTGAAGGGTTTTCAACTAAAACAAAACTAGCGGAGGGGTGCTCGCGGATGACATCTGTCAAGTTGTTTCGCGCACGCTCTACTGAGGCCGCAAGGTCTACCCTTTTTGTCTCAGGGTCCTCACTCAAGTAGGATGATTTTGGCACGGCCGATTCACTGACTAGGTTGAGTCTGTCGTCATCTTCGCCTACTGGCAGGATATGGGCTTCACTTACTCTTCCCATTAACCACGGCTTGGTCGCATTGTTAAAATCTGAGTTGCCCAGAATGCCGCGGACCGTCAGAGCAGCTAACTCCCCCATACGGACTCCGGTTAGAAAGTCCGGAAGTGGAATGATTGAAATATCGCCTGCGATCGCTGCTGGCCTCAGATGGTCTACCATACTTTCGGCGGAAAAGTGACGTGTTCCGGCGTTTGGACTAGCTGGGTGTACCATATGGTTCCTACCTCCTGAATATTAGACACACATTTCGCCCTTTCCGCCGCCCAGGCGGTGATAAAGTACAAAATGTGTGTTAAATGAGACCTTAAAGGTAGCACAGGAATAGTAGCTACACCAGACTCCTGGTTATGTTACTGCATATATAAGCTGGCGTGGTATAGCGCCCCCCAAAAAAAGAAGACGGGTTTTGCAATGGGTTCAATAGGTTAGCGTGGCTGGGCGGCAATCACCTTATCTATCAAACCGTATTTTTTGGCTTCCTCTGCGGTCAGCCATTTGTCGCGTTCCATGTCTTCGTGGATTCGTTCTGCCTTTTGGCCGGTGTTTCTGGCCATGATTTGTTCCAGCAGTTTTTTGACGCGCAGGGACTCACGCAGGTCGATCTCCTGGTCGGTCACCTTGCCGCGGGTACCGCTGGATGGCTGGTGAATCATGACAGTGGCGTGGGGCAGGATAAAGCGTTTGCCTTTGGTGCCGGAACTTAGCAAAAATGCGGCGGCGCTGGCTTGTACACCTATGCCCACGGTTTGTACATCCGCTTTGACGAACTCCATCGTATCGTAGATAGCGAGGGCGTCGTAGACGCTGCCGCCGGGGCTGTTGATGTAGAGGTAGATGTCCTTTTTAGCGTCTTCATTGTCCAGAAATAGTAGTTGGGCAATGATGAGGTTGGCGGTGTGAGGGTTCACGTCTTCGCCCAGGAAGATAATGCGGTCCCGTAGCAGGCGCGAATAAATGTCATAGGCACGCTCCATGCGGCCTTCTTGTTCGATAACGGTTGGGATGAGTGGCATAATCGTTGTCCTTCACTGTTAGCTGGTAATCCTTGGCAGATACATAATACAAAAATTAGCACTCTCAAGTCAAGAGTGCTAGACCATATGAGGAACCCCAGGCGGGTTCCTCATCGCGCCGAGAAAAGTGTTTCCCAGTAAATGGAAAGCCACTTTTTCTCGGGCTACTCCTCCTGAAAGCGGAAAGCTGCTTTGAGAAGTAAATTCTCAAAGCAGCTTGCATTCAAACCAAGAGTGCTAAATGCCAGAATAGCGAGCCCCCTTAATCGGTAGCGAGCTTGTAGCCCTCGTCTTCCCGGTCTGCGATCTCTGCTTCCCGTACGTCTTCTTTGTATTGACTCCACTCTTCGGCTGTTACAACACGGTCTTCAAGGTAGCCTCCGGCCCATAACCCTTTCAGGTCAGGAAATATATCGTTTCGCAAGGTGTCAAACAGCTTCACCCGGTCGCCGCGATCCATTGCAGCGGGGCAGTCATCGGCAACAAGTGCGGCCGCAGAATCATTATCTATGGTATCTGCTATATGGGGTCTGCCAGCTCTTTCGTTGTCGTTTGCTATGTCGGCCTCGGCCACAGTAATAAGCGCCCTGATGCAGGTATCCCCTACCTGTCCGGCGGTAAGCTCAAATGCTTCATAAGCAGCTTGCGCCGGCTCTACCTCAAAGGCTACACCTAGGTCAATGTCACTGTTTGTATAAGTCTTTTCCTCGCCGCCGCAACCCGCCCCAAAAGCTAAAGCTGTTGCTGCCGATACCCCTGCTACTGTCACTCCCAGTCTGTTCATTCTGTACTCCCTTTTGCACGTAATTTGTGAAAATCAGTTTATCTACTCATGCCCCGGATAACTGCGCCAACAAAAGCCAGCCCGAATCCAGCTACCCCAGCAACCTTACTGGGCAGAGAATCCCCTGTTAGCAGGACATTGTCTACTATTTCCATACTTCCCGCAATGGCTAGAAGGCCAAGGCCAGTGTATAAGGTTCCGCGGGCCAAAATATTCACGTCTTGCTCTACCCGGGTTTCTGGTCTCATGTGTTACTTCCCCGTAGCGTGAGCTACGAGTTTGTTGACAGCTTTTTCGGTTAGCAGGCGGGCGGCGATGTCCTGGCGGGCTTCCGGCTTGTCCAGTTCAGCCTGCATTTTAGCGTCCTGGTATTGTCCTTTGAGGATTTGTATGCGGATTTCCAGTTCTTCCGGCGTTACGTCCAGCTTTTCTTTCTCGGCGATTTCAGCCAGGACCAGGCTGGCTTTGACGCGGTCTTCTGCCTGGGGCTGGAGGACCTGATTGCGGTATTCTTCTTCTGTCTTGCCCTCGGCGCTCAGGAATTCCTGGATGGTCATGCCGCGGTAGACAATGTTCTGCTGCAGATCAGTCCAGAGGCGGTTTATCTGGTCGGCTATGAGGATTTGGGGAATGGCCAATTTGCTTTTGCCGGAGATTTCTTTGACGAGTTCTGACTCAAAGTCGCGGTCGGACTTGTTTTGCTTTTCCGCAGCTAGCTGCTTTTTGATGTCGGCTTTCAGGTCAGCCAATGACTTGAATGGACCGGCTTTGGCTGCGAACTCGTCATCGGCCTTTGGCAAGACAACTTCTTGGACTTTGATGATACTTACCGTAAAGCTAACCTTGCGGTTCTGAAGGGCGGCCATGCCGTAGTCTTTGGGGAAGGTAATGGTAAAGGTCTTTTCCTCGCCTGCTTTCAGTCCGACAAGCTCTGGTTCAAATCCCGGGATAAAGGTGTTGCTGCCCAGGGTAAGGGGATAGTCTTTGCCGTCGGCCCCGGCAATCGGGTCTTTGGTCTTGGCGTCTACGCCCTTAAAATCTATGAATACCTGGTCACCATCCTGGATGGTTCGGCTGACGTCTTTCTTTTCGCCCAGTCGGGCCCTAAGGGATTCGATAACTTCTTTAACGTCGGCGTCTGTTGCGCCAGCTGTGGGTTTGGTTTTTCGAATTTTCGTGTAGTCAGGCAGGGTTACGGCATCTAAAACTTCTACTGTGGCTTCAAATTCCAGAGTAGTGAACGGGACGAACTTTTTGACACTAATCTGCGGCCGGTCAACCGGGCGGAGTTGATGTTCGCGGGCAGCCGAAACGTACAGCTGCTCTATGGCCTCTTCTAGAAATTCTGATTGGAGAGTAGCGGCATCAACGTGCTTTTCCAGCAGTTCGGCCGGAACCTTGCCCGCTCGAAAGCCGGGGACTTTTACTTTACTTTGAAAATGGGTGAGGACGTGCGCTTTTATAGCAGCCAGTTCTGCCTCGTCGGCAATGACCGTCAGGACGGCCTGCGTGGGGGATGGGTTAGTCTTTTTTACTTGCATAGTTTCTTATCCTAACAGAGAAGCAGTATTTTTTAAAGAGGTGGCAAAGTCGCAAAACTGTACTCATAAAGTGTCCGGCCGGACACTTTATGAGTACAGTTTAGGAAGTAAGTCGGAAGAACAAATAGAGGGCGCCAGCCAGCCAGACGGCTTCCAGGTAGTAGCCCCAGGGTTTTTCAGACCACTGGATCCATTTGAGGAACCGACCGACTGGGTCATAGTGGGGCTTTTTGCCCATGAGTTCGCCTATCCAATACGGAAACCACCAAAAATCCGGGGCGGCACCAAGGACGCCGCAGGCAATAAGTAACGGCCAATCCGTTGGTTGCAGCAGGATTACGGCCAGTAAAAAGGCGGCCGAGAGCGCAGCGTCAATAAGCAGCTCTATCTTAAACCGCAAGCTGGTATGCGCCATGTTTTCGTCGCCGGAATGAGGAATAGCGTCAAGTACCAGGTGCGACAGTAGTGCTGTCGGCAAGGCTAAGACTGGGTTGCCCAGCGCGGCACCTATGACTGCCCCCGTGACTGTATGGTTGACTGCCCTCATAAGGATTCACCTCTCAGGTAAATTTGCTACTTTTTCTTTTTCCGGCGGTAGTCTTTGATCAGGCTGACGGTGCGTTCTACTCCATGGCGTTCGTCCGTTCCGGTCATCAGGTTTTTGAGGACGTACTGTTCGTCATCAAGTTCCTTCTCGCCGATGAATAAGGCGTAGTGGATATTCTTTTTAACGGCGGTCTTGATTTGTTTGTCTGGTTTGCGGCCGGTGGTGTCGATGGCCAGTTTGACGCCCAGGTCACGGAATTGTCTGAAGACGGGCTGGGCCCCTTCGTAGACATCACCAATGAGGATGACATAAGCGTCAGTCTCCGGGGGCAGAGGCGGCAGTAACTCGTGAGTTTCCAGGAAGTTTTGCAGCGTGACATCACCCATTCCAAATCCGGCCGTAGCGATTGGCTCTACGCCGAAGAGGCCCACCAGGCCATCATAGCGGCCGCCGCCGAACATAGAGCGGTTATTCTCCGGGTGGGTGTCAAAGACCTCAAACACGATGTCCGTATAGTAAGCAAAGCCCCGCATGAGCGTGGGGTCAAACTCAAAGTTAGTCACACCAGCTTTAGCCAGCAGGTCCATGAGGACCTGCAGTTCCAGCACGGATGGGTGTACCCGTAGTTCCCCGGGCAGGTCATTAACGGTTTTGACGTTCAGAAATTCCATGAGTAGTTCTGGCTCACCACCTTCCCGCTGGTGGGGCTGAAAGAGCGCATCAACCGTTGCTGTAAATTCTGCATAATCCATTTTATGCATGCGGTCGATCAACCCGGCCATGGTAGCGGCCTGGGTGGGGTCCAGCTTCAGGTAATCAGTAAACAGTGTGTTCATCAGCTGCCGGCTGTTGATTTTGATGGTATACATGCTGCGTTTGGCCTTAAAGGCCTGCATGATGGAGTCGGCGGCTGTGATGATTTCGTGGTCGGCCTCTATGCCATTGACACCAAAAATGTCGACGTTCAGCTGCCAGTGTTCGCGTAGTCGTCCCCGCTGCGGTCGTTCGTAGCGCCAAAGGTTAGGAATAGAATACCAGCGCACCGGGTAGGCCAGCTCCTGCCGCCTGCCTGCTACCATGCGGCTGACAGTAGGTGTCATTTCCGGACGGATTGCTACCTCGCGGTCACCGCGGTCTACAAAACTGTAGACTTGTTCGTTGACTATTTCGTCTCCGGTTTTTGCGCGGTAGATGTCCAAAGGCTCCAGAATGGGTGCATCGTACTCTTCATAGCCGAACTTTTCGACCACTTTACGCATGGTAGAAAACATGTATTTCTGGATGCGCTTGTCTTCTGGATAGAAATCCCGCGCACCTTTATAAGGCTGTGTGGATAGACTCATATTTTCTTCTATTATATCTTGAAAGTGTCATTGTTACAACGGCCTGCCCAGGGGCAATACCTACCCGGGATTATTCAGCAATCCAAGTTGGACGATTTATAGCAAAGCCAAACATGTCTTTCCGTGCGGTAACGTGTACTGCCGGGGGAACCCTGCGGGTAGCATCACCAGCAAAACTCTCAGGTGGAGCGCTGTAATCAGTTAGAACCGCCGCTTTCCTGTAAGTACCCCGGGCTTCGGTGCTATGCTTGAGCCCGTGCCACTGCGGGACAGGCGGTGCGTCCTCCGGCCATTGGAGACGCGTGAATAGTATCCTACTGCGATCAACTTCATCGGCTTTGCCCCAGAGCGACTGGAGGGCCAGATAGCCAGCTATTGTCGGTTTCTGAAATCCTTCTGGAATTTCTACTGAGCGGCCAACAAGGTATCGCCCGGATCCGCCAACGGTGACCCCTACTCTCCAGGTCTCACCCTCAGGCACCCGAAGGCCTTCATCTACGTGGACATCAACCCCGCCTATGGTTTCCCAGAGCTTCGTTTCCGAACCCTCAGCCAGATCAGCCCCTGGAGGCAATAGTAGTGCCCTGGCAGGCGCAGGATACATGCTGTTGAGCCTGTCAAACGCCTCTGCTCCCGCTCCCATCTGTTGCCTAAACACCTCTGCGCCTGAGGGCGGCAACGATACGTCAATACCGCTCATGGCAAGCGCCTCCGTAGCCTCCGCAACAGCAGCGTAGGCTGTGGTGAAAGATTCTTCAAATCCTGTGCTTCTCACTGTCGTCTCCTGGTTACTTCCGTAGAATTGTAGCATTTGGCGTCAGCGACACAGCATTTTATCGCGCAAAACTACGTTGCAGAGTTGCACATGATTGGCGGTAGCCAGGCCACAGGCTGCTTCAACCTACAGTTCGATTCTCTGACCCGGTACCAAAAAGTACAAACCATTTTCTGGTGTCCCCGGGAGCAGTTTCTTTCGAACACCTTTTGGCATGGGTTGATCAGCTTATGAGGACCTTGGAGATGGTAAACCAATAAATCTAAAAAGCTCCCGGCCTTTTGCTACAATGACCTTAATGCGTCCATACTTAAATGATCTGCTGTGGCTGGCAATCATCGTGCCGATTGCCATACTCATATTCATCGCCGGTGCGCGGACATTCAAAGCCCTATTCAAAGATATACGGATGGACAAATGGTTGGTTTTTGTAGGAGTATTGATGACTGCAGGCTCGCTCTATGCGTTTTCTCAGTCGTTTATAGAACTTGGCGCACGTGACCGGTGGTTTGATCAGTACCCGGTGGTAGCCTTAGCCATGCTACTAACAGGGCTTTTGTGTACATTTCTGCCCATGGTGCTTCGCAAACGGAAATAGAAATCCTCGTGTACATTGATTCGCGAGAGAGGACTTCTATTTTCTATGCTCGAAAAAGTGCAAGCACTTTAATCTCGGCCAAGCAATGATTAACTCAAACAGCCACTGGCTGTTTTCGACCTAACGGTTCAAGTCCTCATCCCGCAAGGAAGAAAATAGGACCATCAGATGATGATCCTATTTTCATGGTGCGCGAGAAAGGACTTGAACCTTCACGCCTTGCGGCACTAGCTCCTAAGGCTAGCGTGTCTACCAATTCCACCACTCGCGCACATTTTGACTGTTAAAGCATTACTGCTGTTTGCGTTTTACTGCCCGTGACCGACACGGTGTCTACGATTATATACCCGAAGCCACCACTCGCGCTCGTCGAGGTGTAATGGTCAAGTAGCTGAAGTGCTAGCAAAACAAGTTTGCCTAGCAATTGCACCAGCCTATCCAAGCCAGCTCCTTTTCCGATTCGAGAATCCTCTCTCGAATCGGGCAGGCTGCAGAAACTGCAAAACAAGGGTATTTTACCCTGATTTTTGGTAAATGACCAGTGTTGCGTTGCCGTACGTTTTGTGACGGAGCATTTGCATATTTGGAATCACGGGAATCGGCTCGCTTGCCGGCCAGGAAACGACCAGTGTGCCGCTGTTTGCTACATGGCGGGCTATCTTGTGAATGAGAATCTCCAGTACGGCATCGTATGGCGGATCGCAGACTATGATGTCAAACTTCTTGTCTGGATTGTTGTTTGACCAGCCCTTGATATTTCCTCTTATAACAGAGATGAATTCATCCATGCCGAGCGAGGTTATGTTTTGCTTTATTGTCAAATATGCGCTTTTGTCCAGCTCGATCAAAAGTGCGTTTTTTGCTCCGCGGCTGATTGCCTCGAAGCTTACTGCGCCACTGCCGGCAAATGCGTCTAGAACGGTCAGGCCTTCGATATCTCCGAGCATGTTAAAGACGGCACCGCGAATTTTATCGCTCATCGGGTGTGTGTTAAACGTCTTTGGGCTTTGGAACGTTCTTCCGCCGAATTGTCCTGCGATGATTCTCATAAGTAGGGTCGACTATTTTAGCTTCGACGAGTGCTGCATACCATGCCAGCGTAACATTTTTTATGATAAGCGGGCCAAGTTTGTGCCGAACCTGGTGGGCAAGCTTTGGGGTCCACCCCTTGACTATATAGTTGGTGTACATGTCCAGTACGGCAATCTCCCGCGCGGTTTGTTTGAAGTATTCGGCTATGCCAATTTTTAGGATTCTTTCTGTTTCGCGCCTTTTTGGGGCAGCATCGCCGAAACTCAAAGGGGCAAAAATAGAGGCCACGCCAAACTCGAACAACATGTGTGTTGGCATAAGCCCCTTTGGCCCCCACATCAGCCAATTGTTTTTGATTTTTTCGCGGCGGGTTTGCCCGGGCATGAGTAACTTTGACTTGTAGCTGGTGCGGCCCTCTATGCCCTCGCCTCCGCGGAGTTCCACCAGCTTTTCCTCGTACGGAAAGTGGTGTGCCGGCGTCAGCCCGTCAACAATAGCGTGGGCCAGCCAGGCGGCTTCAAAGGCGACTCTTTCCTGGTTGTTGGCCTTTAGCTCGCGGACCAGTTGTTTGTAGTGGTCAACTATGAGCTCCTGAATTTTGGTGTCACTGTCGTCAAAGGGGTTGAAATAGTGCCACGGCTCATCCTTGGCCGGGCTTTTGAGCTTGATAGCGTCCGGCCCTTTGTTGCCTTCAAAGTCCAAAATTCGCCGGGAAGTTGGAAAGACCTTTTTGTCGTCAATAAGTTTGGATAGGTGCCGCCGGGCAACGCGGTCGATCTTTTGGTGTGCCCCTACGATTCGGCCCGAGTATTTGGTAAGTGATGTCCCGGAATACATGTTTTTAGCATCTAGCGATAAGCAGCAGGCGACGAGATTCTGGATGGGTTCTTAGCACACCCTTGTTGCTTATTGTTTGTTGCATGTTCCTTTAGTTTAGATTGGTTACGGCACGCAAACCTTGTACGTGCTTTTGTAATCCCTTGTATTCTAGCAGATTCTCGCCGCGGTCGATGAACTCCTGTGCGGCTTTGCGGGCCGCAGCAATGAGTCTCGTATCTGTTAGCTTGGCCACCCTCAGGTCAAGCTGGCCGTGTTGCTGGCTGCCATAAATAGCTCCAGGACCGCGAATTTCCAGATCCAGTTCTGCCAATTTAAACCCGTCTGTGGTTTGCTCTAGCGCCCGTAGTCGCTGGCTGGGGGCTGATGAGTCGCTCAGCATCAAGAAACAATACCCTTGGTGTTCGCTCCGGCCTACCCGGCCCCGCAGCTGGTGAATCTGGGCCAGGCCAAAGCGGTCGGCGTTTTCGATTAGCATAACGGTAGCATTTGGCACGTTAACGCCGACTTCTATCACGGTCGTGGATACCAGGATGTCCAATTCGTGCCGAACGAATTGCTGCATAACCCGGTCTTTGTCTGCCGGTTTCATTTTGCCGTGCAGCAGCCCGGCGCGGCGGTGCTTGAAGGCCTTTTGAGTAAGTTCTTTGTAGGTTTCTTCGGCTGATTTTGCGGGTAGCATTTCGGATTCCCGGACGAGCGGCGTGACGACAAACATCTGCCGGCCGGCCTCCAGCTGCTGGTCGAGCTTTTCGTACAGCTGCTTGCGCGAATTGGGCGAGCAGATTTTGGTAAGGATGGGTTTGCGCCCGGCCGGCTTTGTGTCTATAACGGTGATCTCCATTTCACCGTAGAGGGTGAGTGCCAGGCTGCGCGGAATTGGAGTGGCGGTCATGTTCAGTACATGCGGCATGTGCCCTGCCTTTTTTTGCAGGACTTTTCGCTGGTCCACCCCAAAGCGATGTTGCTCGTCCACAATCACCAGGCCAAGCTTATGCATGTCCACCTTTTCCTGGATGAGCGCGTGGGTGCCAACGATCAGCCCGATCTCGCCGCTTTTGATACGGACGTGAGCTGCGCTTTTCTGGGCTGACTTGAGTCCGCCGACCAGGAGGCTGAGTTGGTCGGCCATGCCAAGCGGCGCCAGAAGGTCATAAATAGTTTCGGCATGCTGGCGGGCCAGGATTTCTGTCGGCGCCATCAACGCTACCTGAAACCCCTGTTTCATGGCCATGACAGCAGCCATGGTGGCAACGACGGTTTTGCCGGAGCCGACGTCTCCTTCCAGCAGGCGGTTCATGGGCTGACTTTTTTGCAGGTCCAGATAAATCTGCCAGACGGCCCGGCGCTGGGCGTCGGTCAGGGTGAACGGCAGGTGGCTGACGAACTCTTTGGCCAGGACTTCGTCAAAAGGAATGCTGACAGCTTTTTCCTGTAACAGTTCGTGCTTGTTCAAAAGCGCGGCAAGGGTCAGCCTGAACACTTCCTCAAACCCCAGACGGCGCCTGGCATGTTCCAGGGCGTCCGGGCTGGCTGGAAAGTGCATCATCTCTAAGGCTTCGGCACGGGGTATGAGCTTTTGGCTCTGTATAATCCATTCCGGCAGGGTTTCCCCGTACGCGCGGATAAGCGGGAGGACCTCTTTTAAAACCCGGCGGATCTGGAGGGACTTCAGGCCCTTTGTTTCCCGGTAGACGGGCACAATCCGGGCGGTGTTGACCGGGAAATCACTGACCAGTTCTGCGGACGGATTCAGGATGCTGAGGCGTTGGCGGCGCAGACCAAAATCGCCGGATATGTAGTAGTCGGCATCGGGTTTGAGAGCGGCTGCCCGGTAAGGTTGGTTGAACCAAACCAGTCGTACGCTGCCGGTTTCGTCGCTGGCTGCCGCCTCAGTAATGTGCAACCCCCGGCGGGCGTAACTGCCCTTGGCTTGTTTAATCTGCCCCTTGATGGTGACAATGCCGGGCTTGATGTGGCTTATGGGCTGCACATGCGAATAGTCGTCATAGCGGCGGGGGTAGTGGTCTATGAGCTGGCTGATTGTTGTGATACCAAGCGTTGCAAACCTTTTTGCCAGCTCCGGCCCCACGCCCTTTACATACGTCAACCGGGTGTCTTCGGTCATTTGGTCAGTATACTAGGTACTCTCTAGTACTGTTATGCGACGCTCATGGTTATGTACTTGGCGGCTTTGGTCTTTGACAGCCGCTTTGGTCGCAACACGGTCGTCGTGAAGACCGTCAATCTTGGACTCAATTGTTTGCAGGCGATCAGGCACACCTATAAGTGCGGTAACGGCTTCAAGGATTCGTCGGTTTTGGTCGCGCAATTCTTCTAGCAAAGCCGCAGTATAATCATCGTCTTTTTTGCTCATGCTAATTAAGTATAAGGCTACTTAGCTTTACGAACAAGGAAAAAGACGCTGGGGCCAAAGTAGGTACGGGACAGGATGGGCTGCAGAACCTGCTCGGCTACCAGCATGAGGCTCCGAGGGGCGAACTTCTTGAGGCCCGGGCTGCGAAGGTTGGATACGGACAGCATTTTCTCTACCTTGAGGCCGGCGTGAGCCAGTTGTTTCTGGACGGTTTTTGGGTTGTGGTTTACAAAAGGAATCTCACCCTTTTTGCGGTTCTGGGGAGAGCGGATGTCGACTGGTTCTACGGGCAGTTTTTTGCCCTTGAGGGCGTGCTTCAGACGGTTGCGGCCATGAGAGTAGTTAGCTACTTCCAGAATCATATAACCGTCGTCAGTCAGTACTCGCGCAAACTCCTTAAAGCTGCGAGCCGGCTCTGGCAGATGATGCATTACCCGAATAACAGTGATGAGGTCCAGGGACTTGTCCTTGAATTTCAGATCATCGGATTGGGTCAGCAGGCGTTTGATGTCGGGGTGATCTTTTAGAAAATCCCGGGCTATGTCCAGCTGTTGCTGGGACGGTTCGGCCAGAGTGACGTGGTCGGCATATTTGCGTAGCAGCAGGCAGAGCCGGCCGTAGCCACCACCGATGTCGGCAGCGTTTTTAAATGTTTTGCCGCGCAGTAGTCGTTTAATGGCGATCTCTTCGGCAGCGTGTTCGTAGTCGCGGCCGTCCCAGTAGTGAAGATAGTTATGCGACGGGTCGTTGTACTGGTCGGCAGTGATGGTGTTTGGTTTCCCTGATTCGGGTGCGGTGTTTGGTTTTTTTGTAGCCATATTACTGCCCAGTATACTCTACTTTATGTGCAGGAGGGCCGTGGTGTTTTTGCCGCGGCGGATGATGGCGTAGTCGGCCGAGGCGTCGTAGACGAGGTCGTCTCCCGGCTCTAGCTTGATATTATTGATGTAAATAGCACCGGATCCAAGGAAGCGACGGGCTTCTGTTTTTGAAGAGGCCAGTCCGGTTTCTGCCAGCGCGGTAACCAGGTCATCTGTTGACATATTTTTCGGCACATTGGCCACCGGGAATTCCTGAGCCAGGCTTTTAAATTCCTCTGGGCCAAGTTCCAATGCTCCTCCGCCAAAGAGCGCCTCGGCAACCTTTACCTGAGTATCGGCGGCTTTTTGACCGTGGACAAGCTTGGTCACCTCGTACGCCAGTGTTTTTTGGGCGATGCGGCTAGCCTGGTCTTTGTTGAATTTTTGGGCGATGTCATCAATCTCTTCCCTGGAGAGCAAGGTGTAGACTTTCATATAATCGATGGCGCCCTCGTCGTCTACATTGAGCCAAAACTGGTAAAACTGGTAAACGCTTGTCTTGGCTGGGTCTAGCCACACGGCACCGCCTTCTGTCTTGCCAAACTTGATGCCGGTAGCCTTGTTGATGATCAGGGGTGCTGACCACACATGGGCTTCATCGCTCGCGATACGCCGAATAAGCTCAACACCCGCAATACAGTTTCCCCATTGGTCGGCGCCGCAGAGTTGCAGAGTGACTTTTTTTTCATTGTGTAAATGCAGGAAATCATACCCCTGAATTAAGGCGTAACTAAATTCAGCGTACGATATGCCAGCTCCATCTTCGCCCAGCCGTGATTGCACAAAGTCACGTCCCAGCATTTGGCGCATTGGTACGTGCTTGCCGATGTCGCGAAGAAAGTCCATATAGTTGATGCCCTTGAACCAGTCGTAGTTATCGACGATCTCAAAATCCTGACCAGCAAAAATAGTTTTATACTGAGCAGCGATTGCCGTTTTATTACGAGCGATCTCATCCAACGTCTTTAGATCGCGTTCTTGCTTTTTGCCGTCAGGGTCGCCGATCATGCCGGTTGCCCCGCCGATTAGCAGGACTGCTTTGTGTCCGTGGTCTATAAAGTGTCGGACCATCATGGCCGAGGCGAGATTGCCAATTTGCATAGAATCGGCACTAGGGTCTACGCCGAAAAAGAAAGTAATGGGGTGCTTGTCGAGCTCGGCAGGGTCTTTATATGTGGTCTGGTGTGCAAACCCGCGCCAAGCGAGCTCTTCTGATAGGGTCATACTCATAGTACGGAGTATACCGTATCTGTTGCGGCCCGCGAAAATATTGATTGTTTCGGGATCCAAAATGGTATACTGGGTTGAAGCTATAAAAGCTTATTTAATGGAGCTACACATCTATTCATGAGCGACAACACTAGGATTCCGGGCCGCCGCCGTAGTGGTGGCCGTGGCCGTAAGAGTAAAAATACTTTTACTACCCGCACGGGCCAGACTATCAAGGTCAATCGCAGTTTGACAGATAAGATCCGGGCCAAAAAAGACGCCTACGCCCGGGCGCGGGCCAAGCGCCTGGCTGGCATGCCGAAATCACGTATAAAACGCTTTTTCTACCGTTTGCATCCCAAGCGCATGTACAAATACTGGTTTAGCCGCGAAGGCGGCATTATGGCGCTTAAACTCACCGGTATCGGCCTGATTGCCGGGTTTTTGCTGTTGGTCGGGCTGTTTGCCTACTTCCGCAAAGATTTGCCAAACTTGCGCGACATTTCCGGTCAAAACATCGGTGGAAGCATTCGTTACTATGACCGTACCGGCAAAACCCTGCTATGGGAAGATTTTGAGGCGGTCAAACGTATACCAGTACAGGATAAAGAGATTTCAGAACATATAAAGAAGGCCACCATTGCTATAGAAGATAAAGACTTCTTCCACCATGGCGGCTTTGACACCCGCGGCATTATGCGGGCGGCTATCAACAACTTTACAGGCGGCAGTACCCAAGGGGCTTCAACGATAACCCAGCAGCTGGTTCGTTTAACCCAAAAAGAGGTTGGCAACGAACAAACTTATAAACGCAAGATCAAGGAACTTATTCTGTCTGTGGAGCTGGAGCGCAGTTACTCTAAACAGGAAATCCTGACCGGCTACCTGAACACAGCGCCTTACGGAACAGTGCAATACGGGGTGGAGTCAGCGACCCGCGACTACTTCCAGAAGTCGGCCAAGAATCTGACCCTGGACGAGGCTGTCTTTCTGGCGGCAATTCCCCAGTCGCCTTCCTATTATTCGCCTTACGGTCCAAGCTATAACCCGGAAGACCTTGTGGGGCGTCAGCACTACATCCTGGACCTTATGGAACAACAGGGCATGATTACGGCCAAAGACAGAGATGCAGCTAAAAAGGTCAACACACTTAAAAAGGTTAAGAGGCCCAAGCCCAAGTTTTCTGGCATTAAAGCTCCCTGGTTTGCCCTGACCGCTAAGGAGTATCTGGAAAATGAATTCTCTGCAGACACGGTAGAACGCGGCGGCTGGAAGGTGACTACTACGGTTGACTTAAAGCTTCAGGAAATTGCAGAAAAAAAGGTTAACGAAGGCATGGGCCAGGTTCGGGCCCAGGGCGGCGATGTGGCGGCGTTTGCGGCCGAGGACGTTAAGACCGGCCAGGTGGTAGCGCTGGTTGGCGGTTCAGACTTTACAAACGGAACCTATGGCCAGAACAATTATGCCCGCTACCGGCTGCCCCCCGGATCAAGCTTTAAGCCTTATGACTACCTGGCGCTTATAGAAAAGAAAGACAACTTTGGCGCCGGGTCGGTGCTGTACGATACGCAGGGTCCGCTGACAGGGTATGCCTGTACCAGCAAAGGTTTGCCGCCTCCCCGCGGTACGGGTAACTGTCTGTGGGACTATGACTTCCGCTATCCCGGCCCTATGACACTGCGCTACGCACTAGGTGGTTCACGCAACGTACCTGCTATAAAGGCCATGTTAACAGTAGGGGTTAATGAAACTATCAAGGTTGCTGATAGCCTGGGTCTCGCCAGCGGCTACAAGTGTTACGAAAAGGGCAAAGCCCTCACACCTGAAAATGAGGCCCCTTGCTATGCTTCATCGGCTATCGGTGACGGCGCCTACCTGCGGCTGGACGAACACGTGCATGCCTACGGCACTATATCCCGTAACGGTCTGAAGCTGCCGCACACCTATATTCTGAAGATCGAAGACGCTGCCGGCAAAGTCTTAAGGGAATGGGAGCAGCCAAAGGGCGAGCAAGTCGTTCGTGAAGACTCTGCGTTTATTGTTCAGGACATGATGAGCGACCCGAATGCCAGCTACTTCCCGTTTGGGCGTAAGCCGCACCGGTTCCAGGGCAACAAGGGCACCTGGAAATTTGCCATGAAGACCGGTACTACTAACGACGCCAAAGATGGTTGGATGATGGGCTTTTCGTCCCGCTATGCTGCCGGTGTATGGGTAGGCTACCATAACCGTCAGGTAGAGATGTCCGGCACCATGGAAAACATGACGCAGCCTATCTGGCAGGAGTGGATGCAAGAGGCCCACCGCGACCTCAAGCCGGAGGACTGGAAGAAACCGGCAGGCGTCCAGAGTCTCCCGGCCTTTGTGGTCCGCAGCCACGTGGGCATTGGGTCGGTAGAGCCAAGCCCGGCTAACGACCTCTTCCCTTCCTGGTTTAAGAAAAAGGCCGTTAGTAATAAAAGGCAGACCATTGATGTTGTCAGCAACAAGCTGGCCACCGATTGTACCCCGGCCCGCGCCCGCAAAGACATCGTAGGCGGGGACGCCAGCAGTTTCTCTGCCGACCAATTTGTAACTGGCAGTACCGGGGCGGTCAATACTAGCCAAAGGGACAATATACACAAGTGTTCTGACCGCAAGCCGACGGTACGCCTGGAGGTCAGTTCTGCAGGCGGCAATAAATACCGGTTTACGGCAGATGTTACCCAGGGTACTCATGCTTTCTCCAGTTCCAGGTTCCCCGGAACCATCGGTTTTGCGGTGGACGGCCAGAATGTCCATTCCCAGCGAGTGGATAGTTCTGGGACGCTCAGCTATATCTATACGGCAAAGTCTGGCGGCAGTCATACGGTCAATGTGACGCTCATCGACAGTGTGCTCTATGACTCAAAGGACAGCGCGACCTTTACGTCAGCGGGCGGTGGCGGATCCCTGACTATAACAGGTGCCAACTTTGGGGGTGGTCAGACGACGTTCTCCTGGAGCGGCGGCAGCGGGACGGTTACGATTTACGATGAAGATGACGACGTTATTTGTACTGGGGGTGGGAGTAGCTGTTCGCATTCCGGCAGCTTCCATACCAAAACTGTCTATGCTAAAGACGAGGACGACGCTGAGTCAACTCCCTTCAATGTACCTTGAAGTTCGACTCGACTTGGTTAGTTAGCTGTTTGCCTTCGCCTCTTCTCCTGTCACTGTCATTCCCGACTCGATCGGGAATCCAGTAGATATTAATTTTTTGACTGGATGCCCCCGTATCAAGCACGGGGCAAGCTCCTCAAGTCCGGCATGACAGGAACGTGCGAATAGCTCCAGACTGCAGGGCTTGAGGTTTAAATCAGCAGAGACCCCCTCAGTTAGCCTCGCTTCAAACGGGCGGCAAGGTTGCGGCTGGAGCGGCGGGCCGCAAGGCGAGGTCCGGTTGTTTTGCTGAGCATTCTGCGAGTGGCGGGCACCGCTGCATTACTGCGTTTGTGCGTGGTGGCTGCCGGTACGGCTTTTTGCTGAGCAGTGCCACGGTGCACAAGTTCGCCGAACAGCATTTTGCCGGCTGCGGTCTGGTGGGATTTGGTGATTTCTACCTCTACTTCTTTGCCAATGTAGCGCGCGGCGTCTTCCACGACGATCAAGGTGCCGTCCCCGGTGTAGCCGGCACCTTGTTTTGGGTTGCTGCCCTTTTGGATAATTTTTATAGTCCTGGTTTCTCCGGGCAAAGCTGTGGGTCGCAGGTGCTGGGCCAGTTCGTTGACATTTAAAACTTTCACCCCTTCTATGTCGGCCACTTTGCCAAGGTTGTAATCTGTGGTGTACAGCGGTGTGTCCAGTTTTTTTGCCAGGGCAATCAGCTTGTCGTCTATGGCGTGTTTGTCCGGGATTTGCGTTCTGTCTATGGTTACTGTAAAACCTTCCTCCTGCTGGATCTCATGGACAATATCCAGCCCGTAGCGTGCCCGGGTGCGCTTGTGCGAGTCGGTGCCGTCTGCCAGCAGCTGGAGCTCGTGCAAAATAAATTCCGGAATGATCAGCTCATCCGGCACAAACCCGGCACGGCTGAGTTCTACAATTCGACCATCAATGAGCGCGCAGGTGTCCAGGATGACTCTGCGCCCTTTCTTTTTTGCGGGCAAAAAATTCCTGCCCGTTTGCTGGCTCCAGAGTACTGCAGCGATAAAAATAAGCAAAAGCAGCTGCAGAAAGTCGATCATGAAGCGTTCTCCAGAAAAGTATTAAGTGCTGTTCGGACATCTTTAACCCCCACGTAGCCCGCAGGCTTTTTGCCGGATTTGATAACCGGGCCGATGGCGGTGTCAAAACCAAGCTTCTTGGCCTCGGCAATGCGCTTTTCCAGGAATGGCACGTGGCGGATTTCCCCGGACAGGCCAAGCTCGCCAAAGACCACGGCATTGCCTTTTAACTGTAAGCCTTTAGCTGCTGAAGCGATTGCCATAACAATAGCCAGATCAGCCGCCGGTTCTGTCAACTTAATACCGCCAACAATGTTTATATAAATATCCTGGTCAGCGAGGTTCAGTTTGGTGCGTTTTTCCAGCATAGCTACCAGCAGGTTGACGCGGTTCAGGTCTATGCCGCTGGCCGCCCGTTTGGGGTAGCCGTAACTGGTGCGGTTGACGAGTGCCTGGACCTCTACTAACAGCGGTCGAGTACCCTCTAGCGTTGCCAAGACAACCGATCCGTCACTGGCCTGCCGTTCGGCCAGCAGTGCGGCTGAAGGATTGGCGACGGGCTGCAGGCCGTCATCGGCCATTTCAAAAATGCCGGCCTCGTTTGTTGAACCATAGCGGTTTTTGATTGCCCGCAGGACCTTGAATCCGCCATACCGGTCCCCTTCCAGCTGCAAAACCACGTCCACCACATGCTCCAGTACTTTTGGTCCGGCAATAGACCCTTCCTTAGTCACGTGGCCAACCAATACGATGGCAGTATTGGATTGTTTGGCAGCAGCAGTCAGCAGCTGGGTGCTGTTGGTAATCTGGCTGACGTTGCCGGCGGCAGAGGAAATGGCGGCACAGGAGACGGTTTGTATAGAGTCAACAATCACAAGTTCGTATGTTCCTGTTGCGACGGTGGTCGCAATGTCATCAGCACTCGTGCTGGTCGCCAGCTGCAGTTTTTTACTAGAACTCCCCAGGCGTTTTGCGCGAATGCCGATCTGGTGGGCAGATTCCTCGGCACTGACGTAAAGTACCGTGTGCCTGGCACTGAGTGTGTAGGCAAGTTGCAGCAGCAAGGTGCTTTTGCCGATCCCGGGCTGCCCCGCAATCAGGTTCACACTGCCGGCTACTATGCCGCCGCCCAGTACGGTATCTACCTCCGGCATGCCGGTGGACAGGCGCGGGTGATCTTTGGCCAGAGATGCACTGACAGACTGTGGTTTTAAGACGGTGCCGCCGCTCCTGACGCTGGCAGTACTGACAACCAGCTGTTCCTGGAGCGTGTTCCACTCACCGCAGGCAAAGCACTTGCCGCTCCAGCTGGAACTTTCCGCCCCGCAGCTGGAGCATGCATACCTCACCACATCTTTTTTAACCATAGCTGTCAGTTTAACAGCTGTAAATTGCAAATTCCAATCAGCAAATTCCAGACAATACCAAAATTCCAATACCTCAAACAAGCTTCCCTGTGTGGCTGTCGTTTTCACCTTTGATTATTGAAGTATTGGAATTTGGAGCTTGGAATTTGCGGCTAGAGGGTGGGGCGGCTGTCCAATGCTTTATACAGCTCCTGGGCTTCCAGAGCGACTTCTTTGTATTCTTCTATCAGGCTGTTGTAGCGACTGATCGTACTGTTAAGTGAGCGGACATCCTGATTGTAGCTGGCTACACGTGCGTTAAAGGCAACTGCCTCCGCCTGGGTATTGACGCCCGGACGGTCGGCTTGCAGCCGGGTTTGTTCGGCGGAAAGCTGTGTCTCAAGTTGTTCTATCTCTTCTTTGAGCCCGGTTATTTGCAGTTCCAGGGCAGTCGCTTTGTTCTGCCGTTCAGTCAAAGTACTCTCGTACTTTTCAGAGAATGCCACGATAGCATGGCGATTGGTGAAATGCTTTCGGTAGTATTCCTCAAGCTCGGGCGACAAGCTGCGGACTTCTGTGCCCAGAATAGAGTGAAGTTCATTAGGCACCACGCCCGGGTCGCGTTTGCGGTAGCTTGCTATGGAGTCCTGTATGCGCTTGTCGGTAACGGTTTTGAGCGCTGCTTCTGTCAGGGTGTCTATGCGGGCTTTTTCTTTTTCGGTGAGGCGATCGTAGGCGGCATGCAGCATTTCGTGAGCGGCTGTGACTTGCTCTACCCCTTCCAGCCGGGCGTCTTCCACGTCATACAGGTAAATACCTTGATTTGACACATAACAGCCCAATACAATAGTTTGTTCACCGAAACCGCTGCAGTTATGGTTAAAGGCGTCACGCTCGTTCAGCTCTGGATGGTAGACATAAAACAGCCTGCGGGCCGGGTTGGTCATGGTGGTATCAAAAGCCAATTGCGCAATCTGATCTGATGGGGCGTAGCCACGCAGGCGGGACCAGTCATAAATAGCCTGACGTTGGAGCCAGATTACTAAAGCAGCAGCTAGCATAATAAGCAGTGCCACCAGAAAACCAATACCTCCGGCAGACCGTTTGTGGAGGGATACTCGCACTTCCCTTTGCATGATCTTATTCTACACCAGGAACCAGCATACAGCAGTATCGTCTGATTTCCCGCTGTACTGGGCTTGTCTTACCCTGAGCGAGTGCTCCCACCTGATTCAGCATCGAAGGTCGAAGGGATTCCGCATCAAGTGCGGAATGACGGCGACGGGAGCGCGAAATACGCTATACGTTTTGGGTTGGTTGACTTTCAGAGACCTCAGACTCGGCTGTGTAGGTCAGCCGGCCGTCTTTGGCGCTGATACGGATGATGTGGCCTTTGTGGTACTTGTTGTCCAGGAGCTCATGAGCCAGGTTGTCCTCTATGGTGTCAGCGATCAGCCGGCGCATAGGGCGTACACCGTTCAGGGCGTCATAGCCTTCCTCCAGCAAATGGCTTTTGGCGGCAGGTGTCAGCTGCAGGTCCAGGCCATGTTTGACCAGGCGTTCCCGCAGTTCGTCTATCTGAAGGTCCAGAATCCGGAGTACGTTTTTGCGCGTCAGGGCGCGGAAAACGATGATCTTATCTATGCGGTTGAGTAGTTCCGGCCGCATCATTTTCTTAAGGTCGTCGTGGACTTTGTCCTTATTGCGGCTATGCAGGGCGTCCAGATCGTCAAAATCGCTCTTCTGATCAGCATGGAACCCCAAACTGGCTTCTTTTTGCAGTTTCTCGGCCCCTAGGTTGCTGGTCATAATGACAATGGTGTTGGTAAAGTCGATCTTGCGGCCCTTGGCGTCTGTCAGCTGGCCGTCTTCCAGAATTTGCAGCAGCATATTAAAGACTTCCGGGTGAGCCTTTTCAATTTCGTCAAACAGCACCAGGCTGTACGGCTGCCGGCGGATTTTGTCTGTTAACTGGCCGCCTTCGTCGTAGCCCACATATCCGGCTGGGGCGCCGACCAGGCGCGATACCGTGTGGTGTTCGCCGAACTCGCTCATGTCGATCTTTACCAGCGCTTCTTCACTGCCAAAGAATTCGCGGGCCAGCACCCGGGCAAGCTCTGTTTTACCCACACCTGTGGGACCAAGGAAGACAAAGGAACCAATCGGCCGCTGGCCGCTGCCAATACCGACGCGGTTTCGCCGCACGGCTTTGGACACGGCCTCGACGGCCTCGTCCTGGCCGATGACGAATTTGCGCAAAGTCTTTTCCAGGTTCAGCAGGTATTTGGCCTCGGAGCGAATGACTTTGGTGACCGGCACACCAGTCATGCGGGCTACTACATCCGCGACATCCTCACTGGTGACGGTTAGGCGGTTGACTGTCTTGCCGGCTGCTTCAAGCTTTTTAAGCTCCTCTTTTATCTGGGAGGCGCGTTGTTTGTGCTTGGCTGCCCTTTCATAGTCCTCGTTGTCCACGGCGTCTTCGATGCGGACATTCACGAGTTTTAGTTCTTTCTGCAGCTTGCGGACCTCCGGCGGAGTTTTACCTTTGTCTACGCGCAAGTGGGCGGAGGTTTCGTCCAGCAAGTCAATGGCCTTGTCCGGCATGAAGCGGTCGTTGACGTAGCGTTTGGCCAGGGTGACGGTGTCTTCCAGTACCTCGTCACTGACTTTTACCCCATGAAATTCCTCGTAGTGTTTACGCAGGCCCTTCAGGATAGCCAGGGTTTCGGCAGGTGTCGTTTCTGGCACCTGGATGGGCTGGAAACGGCGCTCTAAAGCAGCATCTTTCTCTATGTGTTTGGTGTATTCGGCGGTCGTGGTGGCGCCAATGACCTGGATTTTGCCGCGGGCCAAGGCGGGCTTGAGTATGTTGCCGGCGTCCATGGCGCCTTCGGCGGCACCGGCACCGACAATCAGGTGCAGTTCGTCTATGAAGGCGATGGTCTTGTTGTCGTTTTCCAGTTCGGCCATGACTTTTTTCAGCCGCTCTTCAAACTCGCCGCGGTATTTGGTACCGGCGATCATGCCGGCCAGATCCAGCATAACGATGCGCTTGTCCAGCAGGCTGTCCGGTACGTCCTCTGTCACAATGCGTTGGGCCAGGCCCTCTACAATAGCGGTTTTACCAACACCCGGTTCGCCAATAAGCACAGGGTTGTTCTTTGTACGGCGGTTGAGGATGGTGATGACCCGGCGGATTTGCGCCTGACGGCCAACCACGGGGTCCAGTTTGCCCTCGCGGGCCTGGGCGGTGAGGTCGCTGCCAAAGAAATCCAGGGCGGTTTTCTTTTGATGCTTTGTCCGGCGGCGGCCATCGGTAGCGGCCTCGCCCTGGTCGTCGTACTGCTGGCGGTTAAGGAACTGTTCTATTTCTGAAATAAGACTGTCCACATTGACGTTCATGTCGCGTAGCAGGATAGTGGCGCGGGCGTTCTTTTGCGTCAGAACACTATAGAGGATGTGCTCTGTGCCGCAGAATTCCTGGTTAAAGTCCTGGGCTACGTCGTAGGCCATCCTGAGGGTCAGTTTGGCTGTTTCGCTGAGTCCCTTTGCGCCCATATTGATAACAAGCGTTTTTGGTGTGAGGTTGAGTGCCAGGCGGGCGCGGTCCAGAGTGATCCCGGCGTCCCCGAGCATTTTAGAACCCATACTGCCGTCCTGCGCCAGGACGCCGAGCAGCAGGTGCTCGGTCCCGACGTAGGCACTGCCAAAACTGCGGGCAATCGCGTCCGCATGCTTGAGGCTTTTAAGCGCGTTGTCTGTTAGGTGGTTCAAAAACTCCTGGAAGTCAGAGCTTGCTGGCATCATAACGTTCTATCCTTGGCCGCGATTGTCTTAAGGCGTATCGCTAATCCAATAATACCAAAACTAGCACTCGGCAGTCAAGAGTGCCAGCCCCAAATGAGGGAACCGAGATAGGTTTTCTCATCGCGCCGGCAAAATGAGACATTTTGCCCAAGCTGCTCCTTCCTGAAAGTTAAAAATTGTTTTGAGAACAAATTCACAAAACAATTTGCATTCAATGCAAGAGTGCTAAAATTTTTATAAATTGCTAGAGGGTAAGCTAGCCCTAGGCCTACTCAGTCTTTGCACACCTGAGTTAGATGGACCTGCACACTGTCTGCGCCGCTCATTGATAAATCTACGTCCAGGGTTTGCCCTTCCTCGGTGAGAGTAAAGGAAACTGGGTCTTCACTTCCTCCTGGATTCAGGGTGAGTGTGCTGGGAACTTCCGTGTCTCCACTCGCACTTTCAATTTGATTATCCTCGGAACTAAACTCGGCGTTATCGCCTGTCCGATCTAGCTCAACCTGCCCTCCCCGGTATTGGCTAAGATCGACTGGTCGTTTCCCTTAGTGCCTCCTCTGGACAAGTCGTCAATAGCCAGACGCAGGCTTTGGTCCGGCTCCAGAGTCCACGTTGCCTCATTGTCCACGCACTGGCCCTCTGCGGCCACAGAGCCATTACCGACAGAGTTTGCCTGGGCACTGCAGCCTGCAACTGCAAAGACGAGTAGTGCGCTGGCCGCCACACGTCCGGTTCTGGTTTTTGGAAAGAGGTCTATTGTTGGAGGAGTCCGTCTACCTCATCAGGCGGGAAGACTTGGTTGATGGTGTTTACCAGCCCGCTAAGCGCTGCGCTTTTTACAAGCCTTGCTGCTCTGGGGTCACCGTCAAAGCTGGCTTCCAGTCTGGCTGGGTCCTGTTTGGCTTCGCTTGCGCGCTGAACGGTTGAAGCTTGCGTTGCCAGAACGGCAAACGACTTGGCCAGAAGGCGGGCATCAGTCCGGACGTCTGGCTCATAGAGGCTTGTAAGTTCTTCCCTTGAAAATACTTCTGACTCCATTCCCCGGCGCATCCAATTAAGTACTCCGGTATGGCCCATCCTGTTCTTTAGTTGATCCCAGTCGTGACTTGTCTCCTGGTAGCGTTGAGCCAGCTCGTCCTGGCCGCCGGCTGTTTCGTCTGTACCGACATGACCCCGGTGCATGGCCACTTCCTGTATGAGCAAGCCTTCCAGAAAGCGAATGCCATGGTCGTAGCTAAGTGCTTCTACAGCGTCCGGTGCCTCCCTGTTTTTTACTCCTTCAAGTCCTTTGGCAAGTGTCCCGAGCGCGGAAATCGTACCTTCTGCGTGGGCGGGCCGGATGGGTTCAACACCCAACTTTTCCCAGTTGTCGGCTGTTTCAGTTCGCCATTTTAGCAGTATGTCGGGAGGAGTCTGCTGCGCAAGCCGGTCGGCCCTCTCAACCATTTCTGCCGGGGCGATATCGTTCCAGGGTATGTGGTGGGTGTATCCTGCAGTCATAACGATGAATTTCCAGTGGTCCTATGGTAGATAACCGACAGTTTATTTTATTTGAGTGCGATTATTTTTTGTCGGTGCCGTGTTGTTCGATGGCTTCCAGGAGGGAGCTTTCCAGTTGCTCCTTTTTCTTGAGCTTGGGGGCCTGGCGGGGTTGGGCTTCTTCCTTTGCGGCTGGGGCAGCTTTTTCCGGGGTGTTGTCCTGCGCTGAAGTGATGTCCAGTTCATAGCCGGTGAGTTTGCTGGCCAGACGGACGTTCTGGCCGCCTTTGCCGATGGCAATGCTTAATTGGTCCTCTGGCACGATGACCTTGGCTTTTTTGTCTGCCTCGTTCAGTTCAACCTTGGTAACTTTTGTGGGTGAAAGTGCATTTATGATATATTCTTTTGGCTCTTCGGCCCAGACTACAATGTCTATCTTTTCCTGTTCGCCGATCTCACTCATGACGGCGTTTACCCGGGTGCCGTGGCCACCTACGAAGGTGCCAACCGGATCAACACCCTGGACGGTGCTGGCAACGGCGATCTTGCTGCGTACACCAGCCTCGCGGGAGATGCCTTTGATTTCTACGGCGCCGTTTTCCATCTCTGGTACCTCTGCCTTAAACAGCCATTCAATGAACTGGTTGTTGCCGCGGGATACGACCAGCTGCGGGCCGCGTGGGCCGCGTTCGACATCTTTCAGAAACACCTTCAGGCGTTGGCCAGGATAGTAACGTTCGCCCTGGATCTGTTCGCTCATAGGCATAATACCCTGGGCTTTGCCCAGGTCGACGCGCACAATGCGGCCTTCTACCCGGCCGACAATACCATTGATAACGGTACCGATTTTGTCCTCGTACTCGTTCATGATGATTTCACGCTCGGCCTCGCGCAGGCGCTGCAAGATGACTTGCTTGGCAGTCTGAGCTGCCACGCGGCCAAAGTTGCTGATGCTTTCGTGGACCTCGATGAGGTCACCCAGCTTGGCGTTCTTTTTCATAGCTTGGGCATTGGCCAGGCTGATTTCAAAATGTTCGTCGCCAGCTTCTTGCACGACCTCTTTGCTGACAAAAGCGTCGACGTCGCCGGTGTGCAGGTTCATTTGCACGCGGACTTCCTGTTCGCGGTCACCGTAGTCGCGGCGGTAGGCGGCGGCCAGGGCTTGTTCTACGACTTCTTGTACTACTTCCTCGGGCAAGTTTTTTTCCTCTGCAATGGTCTTGAGCGCCATTGCCAGTTGTTTGATATCTAGATCCATTTGTATTTCCTTTCACATTCAGGTTGATGAGGCTCATGAAAGGCTCGCCCTTTCATGAAAAAAGCCGACCTGCCGGCCGACTCACTACAAAGACAAGTATAGCCGATCGATTTGCATCTGTCAATGTGCTGCTGTGTCCTGTAAAGTATAGCTATATGGGAAAAGATGTTAAAAGGCTGTTTGCCGAGTTTCAGCCTGAACACTATGTATTAGAACTCGTACCCAAGCGTGAGGCTAAAAAATTCCGGGGGACTGTAACCATCCGGGGTAAAAAGGTTTCGCGGCCCAGCCAGCGTCTGACCTTGCATCAAAAAGGTCTGAAGATCACCGGGGCAACTATTACCAGGCACGATAAAAAGGGCGACCTGGAGATAGCCGTTTCCCGCATTAACACACAGGACACCTTTGACGAAGTACGCCTCCATGCGGAACAAATGATCTACCCCGGTGTCTATACCGTCACCCTGGAGTTCCAGGGCAAAATCACCCGCGCCATGAACGGGATATATCCCTGTGATTTTGAGCAGGATGGGCACAAACAGCAGCTTATAGCGACCCAGTTTGAAAGCCACCATGCCCGCGAGGTCTTTCCGTGCGTAGATGAGCCGGAAGCCAAAGCTACTTTTGATTTGACGCTGACCACGCCCAAGGACGAGGCTGTTTTGTCCAACACGCCAATCTCCAGCCAAACAACCAAGGGTGGTGATGTCGTGACGGCCTTTGAGACAACACCAAAAATGTCTACCTACCTGTTGGCGTTTGTGTACGGAAACATGGGCTTCAAAGAGGCTAAGACCAAGGACGGGACGGCTATTCGTATCTATGCCACGCCGGACAATGTGCCGTTTACTGACTTTGCCTTGCAGACGGCCGTCAAAACCCTGGAGTTTTACAACCAATACTTTGATATACCGTATCCGCTGCCCAAGTGCGACCTCATTGCGCTGCCGGATTTTGCTTCTGGCGCTATGGAAAACTGGGGGTGCATCACCTTCCGCGAGCAGTGTTTGCTGGTGGACCCGGCCAATACGTCGCTTACCGTCAAGCAGTATGTGGCTATGGTGATCGCCCACGAACTGACGCATCAGTGGTTTGGCAACCTGGTGACCATGCGCTGGTGGACAGACCTGTGGCTGAACGAGGGCTTTGCCAGCTGGATGGAGTACCTGGCCGTGGACCACCTGTTTCCGGACTGGCAGATGTGGACGCAGTTTGAGGTTGATGAACAACAGCGGGCGCTCAAGCTGGACGCCCTGAAACACACCCATGCCGTGGAAGTGCCGGTGCACCACCCGGACGAGATCCGGACGATCTTTGACACCATCAGCTACAACAAAGGCGCCAGCGTCATCCATATGCTGCATGAATACCTGACACCGGATGTCTTCCGTGACGGCCTGCGGCACTACCTGAAAGTACATGCCTACGGCAATACAGATACGGTCGATCTCTGGGCGGCCCTGGAGGAAGTCTCCGGCAAGCCGGTAAAGGATTTTATGCACGACTGGACTTCGCAGCCAGGCTTTCCGCTGCTGAGCGTAACGGTCAAGGGGGACAGCGTATCGCTTGCTCAGGAACGGTTCTATGTGAATCCAGAACAGGACAAGAAGGCGCATACTACCTGGCCGCTTGCCCTGCTGTCCGGGTCCACGGGCTTGCCGGAAGTGACAGGCCAAAAAGAAGCCACCTTTAAAATAGGCGATACGTCCTCTTTGAAGCTCAACCGCGGGCAAAGCGGCTTTTACCGGACGGTGTATGACGCCGAACACCTGGCGCGCCTGGGCGAACTTATTAAGAAGAGTCAGCTTAGCCCGCTTGACCGGCTGGGAGTATTAAGTGATGTGTTTGAGGCGGCCAAGGCCAGCCGGGCCAAGACGGTGGACGCTCTCAAGTTCCTGGAATACTTTGCTGACGAAAGCGACAGTGCCGTGTGGGACGTTATAGCTGGCAGCATTGTGTCAGTGCGTTCCGCAATGAATGATGAGGATCTGCGCGAGTCCATGAAACCCTTCATGCGCCGTTTGGTCGCGCGGCAGCTGGCCCGCCTTGGCTGGGAAAAGCAAGACGATGAGTCGCATTTTGATCAGCTGCTTCGCCCCACCATCCTGGGGTTGGCTGCCGGTGCGGAAGAAAAATTCGTTGTGGATGAGTGTTTGCGCCGCTTTAGGGCCATGCAAAAGCCGGAAGACCTTGATCCGGATTTGCGCGGCGTCATATACACCACGGCCGTTCGCCATGGGGATGAAAAAACCTTTGACAAATTATTTAAGCTGCACGAGGCTACGGCGCAAAGCGAAGAACGCACAACCATTACCGCGGCCCTGACAAGCTTTGAACAGCCAGAGCTGATAAAGCGGGCGCTTAAAGTTATTGACACTGATTCTGTCCGGCTCCAGGACATCGCCTACTGGGTGGCCTATAGTTTTAGTAACCGCCACGCCAAACAAGCCACCTGGCAATGGATGGTAAAGCATTGGGATTGGCTGGCCAAAGAGATTGGTTCTGACCTGAGCTTTTACCGGTTCCCCATGTATGCCGCAACAGCCTTTAGTAATCGTGATTTTCTGGACGAGTATAAGGAGTTCTTTTTACCAAAGTTAGAACCGGCACTGGAGCGCGCCATTAACCAGGGCATAGAGGTCATTACCTGGCAGTCCGCCTGGAAAGAACGCGACTTTGACTCTGTTATGAGCTTTTTCCAGGCTCGGCAGTAGCCACACCGTGCACCTTACCCAACCAGCCTGTGACGCAGTCCATTACTCTGGATGAGTTGACTATTTGCCTGATTTCCGGGAGCGGGCTTGTGACACGATGAAGCTCATGCTCAACAAAGTGGGTCTGTCGGGGTAATCTATACTCATGCCACGTGACTTTGCCTGCTTTATCCGTATAGGCTGGGTCGTGGCTCTTCGGTGGTAACCGCTTCAATTGCGAGCGGTAAAGTTCGCGGTACTATGCTCATAAAGGCCTCCCAGCTTTTCATATCATTTTGCCAGAAACTGAGCAATTATGAGAGAATTCTAACTTTTTCGGAGCACTGACAAGGAAGAAAGTCGTCTAAAGAAGTTGAAGCTACTGCATATGCTCTGGGGGCAGAGAGATTACATTAGTAACTGTAGAAGCACCTGATGCGACTTGCGTAAATACATTGGGTTTTTGGTTCAGTAGCGGGAAAATTTCGTCCATATGGACAAGACTACCATCGGAGAACGGAGTCCAGGTGCTGGTAAGCCCGCAGAAGTCTGCATGAACGGCAGTGACTCCTACAGCGTGCAGGCTGCTGCCTACGTCCAGCACGAGCGCGGTGCGGCGGTTTGCCGCAGACAGCCGTCCAAGGGTGCGGTTGAGTTCGTTTGCTGTACAAACTCTGGTGCGTAGAATGTCTGTGGGCGGTACTTCAAAATCACCACAAAAGGCGTGTAAGGCCTGGCTGCTGCTGGCCAATAGCCTGGTGCGGTCACCGGGGGCCAACTCTCCTGCATGTACAGAGTCGCTGAGACGAGCCACCACCTGCTGCCGACATTCATGGGCCTCATGGGTTTTGGGGGAAACAGTGGTGTGTGGGCTAAGCAGTTCAAAGGCTGCAACCTCACAGGTGTTGGTATGCGGCCCAGTTACCCCGCGCAAAAGATTGGCTTGGTAAGAGTCTTCACCTCCTCCGGCTGATAGCGATCCTGGCATCGTAGTATTTATAGAGGTCAGCACAGGTAGTTGTCAAGTGAACTTTTGGTAACCTAGAGCAGTATATCGTCAATAAAGCTAATCTGGTCAGCGTCTATACTGACCACTGCCAGACGGCAATCGTCTAACCACTGGTGATTTTGAACCCACATCTCTGCGGCAAAGCGCATTTGGCGCAGTTTGCGGGGTGTGATGTAGTCTGTGCCGCTGCCCTGCTTTGTATTGCGGCGGTACTTTACTTCTACAAAGTAGACGGCTTTGTCTTTTTGGGCAACTATGTCTATTTCGCAGTAACGGGTTTTCCAGTTCAGTTCGCGAATTTTAAGGCCAAGGGACTCCAGATGTTTGGCGGCGCGTTTTTCAGCATCATGCCCAACAGCGTAGTTAGACACTAGTCTGTTCCTGGAACGGCCGCCAGTTGATACGGTGGAGTTCGCATGCTCCGTGGAGCTTTACCATTTCACGGTGGAGTTTGGTACCGTAGCCCACATGCTTGTGAAAGTGGTAATTCGGATACTTGAGCGATACTTGGGTCATATAGCGGTCGCGCAAGACTTTTGCGTAGATACTGGCCGCGCTGACAATGGGGTGGGTGGCGTCGGCATCTATGATGCATTGGGCATGTTTGTACTTTTTGGGGCAGTAGTTGAAGTTGCCGTCCATAATGATCTCTTCCTGCGCGTCTGCGCGCAGTGCCAAGAGGGCACGCTTGACGCCCAGGTGCATGGCCCGGGCCAGACCGATGCGATTGATCTCTACCGGCTGCACCCAGCCCTGGCCAAGGTCACAGGCGATTTCTATGTCGTAAAACAGGGCTTCGCGGCGTTTTTTGCTGAGGAGTTTAGAATCTGCCAGTCCTGCAGGCAGGTCGCCAATTTGCCGGGCGGCCACAACAAGCAAGGGCCCTGCCCAGCTTCCCCTGCCAACCTCATCAATCCCAACGGCTGCCATAGTGACAGTATAGCAATTTACTTGCCAAGAAATACTTCATTTTATACAGTAGGGTGCAGTAATGGGAGATAGAGCAATGATCGAGCGTGTCCTTGATAAAATTGATCGTAGAGTGAGAGTGGTAGCAGCTGGGCTTTTATTCACGCTTGGTGCGGCGGCCTGCGGGAATGACGGCTATGGCAGTAGTGTCTCGGACTGTAAGGAGGGTGACAACACAGGCGTCCAGGCTGAAATGGATGCCAACAACGAAAATGATCCTTCCCTTATACTTGATTTTGCCCAAGACGCTAATGGCTCCGGTGTCAATACCTACGAAGATGAGACCGCCTCTGGCGGACTCAACAGATTGAGTGGCGACACTGTCAACGGACTTGGTGAAGTTGTATGTTCAGCTGCGGAGGATAGTGAAAATCCAAGTTCCGATCCTGTCTTTACTCCATCAGGCTTAGAAATCAGGCAGGATTATATGCAGGAGTACGGTTTGCCGGAGGCCAGCCCGGAAGTGCCATCGTAGATTGTTACGTGCATACAAAAACCGCTCCCATGGAGCGGTTTTTGTATGCGGGGTGCAGATACTATTCTTTTGCGGCTTCTTCGTGTTTGGCCAGGGCTGCGGCTGCTTTTGCTTCGCTTTTGGCTTCTGTTTCGGCCTTCTTGGCTGCTTCTGCGGCATGTTCGGCAGCGGCTTTTTCTTTGGCTTCGGCCTCTGCTTTTTCTGCCTCTAAGTCACGAACGGTGTTTACAGCCTCGCGGTCAAAATCGCGGCCGGTCAGGCGGGCTGACTTGCCGGTGCGGGCACGCATGTAGGTCAGGTAGTTGCGGCGGACTTTGCTGCGCTTGGTCACCTCTATCTTCACAACCAGCGGGCTATGCAGCAAAAAGCTTTTTTCCACGCCGACGCCGCTGGCAACCTTGCGCACGACGATGCGGGAGGTGTGGCTGCCCTTGCGGTCTACGCGAATAACCAGCCCCTGAAAGATCTGAATGCGTTCCTTGCCGCCTTCGGTGATTTTCTGGTGCACTTTAACGGTGTCGCCAGACCGAACGTCCACGATTTGGGCTTTTTTGAACTTTTCTTCAATTTTCTGGAGTACAGATTGCATATCCAGTAGATTCTACTCTATTTCTCTGTTTCGGTCAACAGATATAGGCCTAAGTCTCAAACCTCCCCTGACTGTCATCGCCCAGTCAAGCTGAGAGCCTGTCCTCAACTGATTGGGGAGCAAGCTATCCAGCTCTTGACTGGATGATCCAGTATAAAAGAAAGAGACAAAAAGACTGGATTGTCTGGTCAAGCCAGACAATGACGAGGGTTTTGAGGCTCAGGTACTGGGGGGGATGACAGTGGAGGAGCTGGGGTTTTGAAGTTCAGGTATATAACCGCTTGCGGCGGATATTTTATGTGAGATACTAAACTGCATGACAGATGCAGGCAACATTGAGCATGAGCCATTTTTCCTAGGGGTAAAAAGACTCTTTGACAATCACGTGCGGAACTGCGAAACAGCCACGGGTATAACAGCCGTCACGCTGCAGGGCATGCTGGAGTTTGGCGATCAGCCGATGCCTTGTAGTTTTGACAATGCAGATGCACTGAATCTAAACCAGATTCGGCCTCCAGTCCGCCAAGAAGATCAACCCTTCTTACGCATCGACATGACCGCCCTAAAGAACGGCCAGCAGTTGCTTCTTTCCCAAGACACCCAACCAGAAAACTACCAGCAATTGTACGCAATTGCCAAAATCGGAGCTGGCAGTGACGAAGACACCGAAGACTACTTGCGGGAAGAAGGCGGTCACTATGACGTTTTCACAGCTGAGGATAATGCGATCCTCGTAAACGGAACATATATTTACAGGCTTTACCGGGGAAGTATGAGGCAAGTTATGCGGCACGCGGAGCAACTTGGGGTAACGCGAGAACTCACCCTGATAGAGCAAACGACCGTCCTGGATCTTATCCGCAATGCAACACCATTGATTGATAACTTCCCAACTCAATTTGGCACTACCGAAGCGAACGAATAGCTTATACTGTCTGGTATGGACTATAGTAAAGAAGCGCTCAAGAAACATAAAAAACTGAGAGGGAAGATCAACATTTCCCTGAAGGATGCGCTCGATTCTAAAGACAAGCTCAGCACGTATTACACCCCGGGTGTGGCGGCGGTTTCCAGTTATGTGGCAGAACACCCGGAAGAAGCACGGGAGTATACTTGGCTGAATAACGTAGTGGCGGTCGTGTCGGACGGATCGGCGGTGCTGGGCCTGGGTAACATTGGTCCCTACGGTGCCCTGCCGGTCATGGAGGGCAAAGCTATGCTGTTTAAGCACTTTGCCGGTATAGACGCGGTGCCGATTGTACTGGATGTGCACACGGCTGATGAAATTGTGGCAGCTGTTAAGGCTATTGCCCCCAGCTTTGGGGGCATCAACCTGGAGGACATTGCTGCGCCGCTGTGTTTTGAAATAGAAGAGCGATTAAAGGCCGACCTGCCCATCCCGGTCTTTCACGATGACCAGCATGGGACGGCCGTGGTAGTACTGGCTGGATTGATCAATGCCATGAAAGTAACGGGTCGTCAGCTTAAAGATTGCCGGATTGTCTGCGTGGGGGCCGGTGCCGCCGGCACGGCCATTATGAAACTTATAGACAAGTACGCCCATCCTGAAATTCTGGCTGTTGACAGCAAGGGGATCGTTAGTTCTGACCGGACTGATTTGAATGATGAGAAGAAAAAGCTGCTGGAGTTTACGAATCATCAGGGCGTCAGTGGTACGCTGGCAGATGCGCTCAAGGGTGCGGATATTTTTATTGGTGTGTCGAAGCCCGGCCTGCTTACGCCTGAAATGATCAAAACCATGGCATCTGACCCGATCGTCTTTGCCATGTCTAACCCTACGCCGGAGATCATGCCGGATGAGGCTAAGGCTGCCGGGGTGGCTATTATGGCTACCGGCCGCAGCGACTTCCCCAACCAAGTTAACAATGCCCTGGCCTTCCCCGGCATTTTCCGCGGTGCGCTTGACAACAAAGTGCGTATGATCACAGACGATCATAAGATTGCTGCGGCAGAGGCAATTGCAAATCTTGTCAAACGGCCATCGGCAGAAGAAATCATACCCAGCGTACTGGATGAACGTCTGGTGCCATCCATTGCCAAAGCCATTCGTTAGCCGAGCACGCGGTAGACTTCCTGCAGGGTGGTTTGGCCTTCGATGACTTTCAGGATGCCGTCCTGCAGCATGGTGCGCATGCCGCTTTGGATAGCGGCGGCTTCCAGCTGCTGGACTGTGGGGTTCTTGCCGTCTGCCAGCAGGGTGGCGATGGTGCCTTGCATGGTGAACTGTTCGCGCAGGGCTATCTGGCCTTTGTAGCCAAAAGGATTTTCGTCCGAAGAGCCGGGTTCATAAAGTTGCAGGTTGGCAAGATCCGGTTTGTCTATGCCTTCCGGCAAGCTGTTTACGACCTCTTGAATGCCACGCAGCGCGGCCTCGTCCGGGGTATACGGCTGTTTGGTGGCATCATCCAGCCGGCGTACCAGGCGTTGAGCCATGACCAGCCGTATAACAGATACAAAGAGGGGATTCTGGCCGATGATGTCTGCCATGCGCGTCAGTGCAGCTGCGGCCGAAGCGGCGTGGAACGTAGACAATACCAGGTGTCCGGTCAGGGCGGCCTGCAGAGCTGTTTTGGCAGTGTCCATGTCGCGGATCTCCCCGACCATAACAATGTCCGGATCAAGCCGCAGCACGGCGCGGAGCTTTTCTGCAAAGCTTAATTCCTGGGAGGATTGAGTGGCCACGGATATCTGGGTGATGCCCTCAAACTGATACTCTACCGGGTCTTCGATGGTAATGATCTTGCGATTTTCGGAGTTAAGCGAGTTAAGCATGGAATAGAGGGTGGTCGTCTTGCCGGAGCCAGTGGGCCCGACGGCCAGCACCAGGCCGGTTGGCTTGGATATGATGTCGTCGACTATTTTGCGCTCCTGCTCTGACAAGCCCAGCCGGTCCAGCCGGTACATGTCCTGGTTCATATTAAAGAGGCGCATCACAACGTCCATGCCAGTGATGGCAGGCACGGTTTCCAGACGAAGGTTGATGTCTACCTTTTCCCCATCTGCCATCTGCAGGTGCTGGGCAATGTGTCCCTGCTGTGCCTCATTGGCATTAGTAGATACATTGCCGGCACTGGCAATGGCGGAGATGAGAACACGGTATTTTTCCGGGCTGATCCGGGCCACGGGGTGCAGCACGCCGTCTATGCGGAAACGTACGCGTATGTGTTTGGTCTGTGTTTCCAGGTGGATGTCCGAGGCATTGAGCTTGTGTGCTTGTTGTACCAGGTAAGCCAGCATGTCATCCGCACGGACTTGCTCTAACGTTTTGGATACGGCGGTGATAAGGTCTTCCTGGCCGGCCGCTGTAACAGAAATGTCCTTGTACTCTACTTTTTTGGGCGGGTCGTAAAGTTTCATATATTCCCGGAAACCGGCGTCCGAGATCATGCCAAAGGCAATGCGTTGGTCCAGAAACCTATGGCGCAGGTTGTCCATGGTTTGCTGCGAGGTGGTGTTGGTGATGCCAAAAGTAATATTATGTTCATCAGCACGTAGCGGGACGACGCGCATGCTGTAGAGTTCCTGCGGGCTTAAGAGTTCCTTATAAAGGGCTTTTTCACCAATTTGACCTGTGTCAATATAGTTGAGCCCCAGTATTTGGGCCCGGCGTTGGGTGGTTAGTTCTTCATCGCGTCGGGCGTCCTGACTCATAAACCCCATTATAACCGCTTATGATAAAATCCTAAACAATATCGAATGACCAAAATTCCTAATGTTCAAAACCTTTTCTTTGTTGCCTTGTTTTGCATTTCTAACATTTGTGTTTTGAAAATTGTTTAGGATTCCGATATTAGAGATTAGAATTTAATGAGAATGCGTAAGATTGTATTAATTGCTCATAACCTTCGTAGTTGCCACAATGTAGGCTCGCTGCTTAGGACGGCTGAAGGGTCGGGCGTCGGCAAAGTGTTTTTGACCGGTTACACGCCGTATCCAATGGCAAAAGTTGAGAGCCGTCTACCGCATGAGTCCCGCAAAATTCACAGGCAAATCAGCAAAACTGCGCTGGGTGCCGAGGAGATGCTGGACTGGGCGCAGGCAGAAGACGTTTTTGAAGTAATCCGGGCGCTCAGGCAGGAAGGCTTTGCGGTGTATGCCCTGGAACAGACGGCGGGTTCTATAAAGCTGCCGGAGTTTACACCGCCGGAGAGGATGGCACTACTGGTGGGACGTGAAGTTGAGGGTGTAGAGCCAGAAGTCCTGGCGGTTTGTGACGGGGTGTTGGAAATTCCGATGTTCGGCCAGAAAGAGTCCTTTAATGTGGTGCAAGCAGCAGCGATGGCGCTTTATCAATGTACTTTTTTCTGAAATTGTTTTACCATAAGTTCTAAGGTATATAAAATCAACATGTCCAGAACTCCCCGATCCCACACCAGAGTCCACACCAAACGCCACGGCCAGCACCACAAAAGGACCAGCAAGTATGTCAAGGTCTACGCACCGTATCTGCCGTTAGTTGTTTCTATTATAGCCAGTGTCTTTCTGAACTTTTGGCAGCCGTCGAGCGGCATGACACTCGCCTACGCTACCAGCATGAGTTCTGGCGGCCTTTTATCTGCTACAAATTCCCAGCGGGCGGGCAATGGCAAAGCAGCTCTAGGCATTAACTCAAAACTGAGCAGCGCCGCTCAGGCTAAGGCGAACGACATGGTGGCGCGTGACTACTGGTCGCATACTACACCTGACGGCAAGGAGCCGTGGGTGTTTATCCAGGCGGCCGGTTATGACTACACCAAAGCCGGGGAAAATCTGGCTTACGGTTTTGCCACCAGCCCAGACGCGGTCGCGGGTTGGATGAACAGTGCGGCGCATAAGGCGAATATGCTGGATAGTACCTTTACTGAAGTAGGGTTTGGCTATGCCAACAGCACTGGCTTTAACGGCGATGGCAAGCAAACAGTGGTAGTGGCCATGTACGGTCAGCCGCAAGTCCTGGCCGCGACCCAAAGTCCTCCGGCACCCGCCAGCACGGCACCTTCCACCCAGTCTTCCCCTCCTGCTCCTACGCCTGCACCTAAGAAGCAGGCAGCACCCGCCAAAAAAGAAGAGCCCAAGCCAGCTAATCCACTGCCAATTACAACAGAACAGCCGATTGCTGCAGCTGCACCGACTTCCCAAAACATAGCCAAGGCTCAGACTCTTACCAACGGCCGGGCACCCTGGGCACTGACTGCTGCCGTGTTGCTTACTGGCTTTGCGCTCGTAGCCTTGCTGCTGCATCATAGCCTGAAGGCCCGGCACCTGGTACATGACCTCATCCATGACACCGAGCGGTTTGTGTTGCATCATCCCCTGCTGGAAAGCACGCTCCTGGGGCTGGTTGTCCTAGGAACCGTCCTTTCCCGCACCGTGGGCACGATACTCTAGAATTTCGGTGGTATTCCCCAAAAACCATGACTTGCTGAGCGCGGGGGCTGAGTATCTCTCTGCGCACGTTGCATACCCTGCCTTTGGCTTGGATAAGCTAGTTTTACTCCGCGACAGTTCGCAGCAATATAGGCATGTATTCGTCTAGCTTGTCGGCATGATCGGATATGAATTGATTGACAATCTGCTTGTCCCTGTCCAATGTGAAGATTTTGCCGAATTCTGGCTCTTCGCTGGTCGCTCTGAGATATGTAGCAAATGCGTCGTAAGCTTTTAGAAACTCCTCACTATTCTGGTTGAGCCGCAATGTATAGACAACGGTCATCTTGCCGGTTGGACCACCAAATTTAAGGTAGGCAGGTGTAAAGTTGGCGACTCGTTCTTTGTCTTGGACATCAATGCCAAGCTCTTCATGCAACTCATTTACGGCATTGTGCTTCATATCCACGACGCCGTCGGTAATATCATTATGGTCAATGCCACCGCCACAGCATTGAATGACACCCAGTCGGCTGGTGTGCTCACTCATCGCACCAAACACAAGCTTATTATCTGTAGTGATGACCAAAACGGCCGAATGGATGATTCGTACTGTATACTCACCAAGATCCCCTAGTTGATGACTGTACATGTAATGCGCATAGTCGGTCTCAGCAAGTTCTACGCGTAATCCATTAGCTTCGTCTTCTACTTTGGTTGCGGTAAATACTTCACCGTTGCGCATCCGGGGTTTAGCTTCAATTAATCGTTGCCAATGTTCGGAAACCTTACGCGCTACTTCTTCGGGCAGGTGCACTTTTTCACCTGTAAACTGAATCGTTATGCTACCGTTTTCTATGGGTTTGATTTGTATAGGTTGCATAGTGTTTATGATACCAAAGAATTCGCTAATTCATTGAGTCGGAATACACTTTCCACTGGGCTTCTGCACGGACTAGGTTATTTTCTCGTCTGCTCTTATATCGCGTGTTATCCCAGCCAAAGTAAGTGCCCTCTACGACGTCTATCATAAATCGCGCTGCGAGCTCTAGGGCCACTGCCCGCATAGCAGTTAGTGAGTTTTCTAGGAATGCTGTTCGTAAGAGAAGGCTGCCACTGTTTGCGTATTATCCCCTGATAATGCACGTAGTAAGTCTCCAATGTCTGACCAAATTGTGCCATACATAAGCGTATCGAAATCAATGTACGCATACGGCGTCCCCCGTTTAAATAAAATATTATTAGTTCTGGGATCGCCATGGATTAGCTGAGTTCTTGTGGTGTCCAGTTCAGGCAATTCCCGATAGGCTCGCAGCGTGCTGTTTGCAAGCCGTTCTGCCTTGGGTGATGGGAGGTTAGACACAAGGTGCGCTAATCTTCTCATGTAGAACGCAGTGTCATGAAAGTGTGGAAGTACTGTCTTAGGCTGATACTCAAGCCGAGCCAAGGTGTCGTGCAGCAAAGGTTTGGGTGTAGTTTGAGCTATCTCGCCAAGCCTACTTCCATTACCGGAAGCTAAAATGACGGCACTTGCTTCTTCAAGGTTTCTTTCGTTGCTCATATGTTAGCTACTCTTATGACGAAGTGTAGTGTAACCTGAGTTCGACATAAGGATCGTCTTTTGTTCACATTTTATAATCTGTTGTTTGCGACTTCTTGGCCAAACAGCTACAAAACAGATGATTTTTCGGTTAAACCAGACCCAGGGCACTTAAATTGACAGTTATTGTTCCTTAACGGAGGTGCTTATGTCGAACTCAGGTTAGTATATAACTCTCTCTACTGTTCCCGCTATAATGTATTATGCAGTTATCAAAAGCTGTATGAGATACTTTTTGTGCGCTTTCTGGAAATTGGCTGGATTAATGAACTCGAACGTTTTCTTTGCCTACTAGTTCACTGAAGAGGTTTAAGCATTCTGTGTCGGACTTGATTTTCATGGGCAAGCGGATGATCTGCTTGGAGGCTGTTGGGCCGACTACTAAAACGACTTCCGTTTCACCCTTGTTGGCGTCTACAATTGCACGCAGAGATGTCAGCGTCTGGTGATCGTCACCCTGTTCTATGCGGATGTAGACCCGGGGCGGCGTAGTACTGGCGGGTTTAGGCGCCGTGACTGTAGCGGCAGCCACCTTTTTGCCGTTAGCGGGGGTCTTGGGCTTTTTACCGGTGGCCTGGTAGGCGGAGGCTTGTTCCGGCGTGACCTCCCGCGCATCATCTACCATGATTTTAATCTCGGTCGTGGTGTTGCCGTCACGGTCACGGGCGTTGACCTTGCCCTTGATCAGCACCACCCGGTCGCGTTCCCAGATGCCCAGGGTTTGCTGGTACATGCTGGGGAACAGGATGAGTTCGGTGTCACCAAATTGGTCCTCGACCTTCACGAATGCCATTTTCTGGCCATTTTTTGTGGTGATTTCACGGAATTCCTGGATGGCCCCGCCAATAGTGACTGCCCGTCCGTCATGATCCTGCTTCAGCGTGTTCAGGGGTACCGTGTGTTCGCTTAGAAATACCTCAAAGGTTTGCAGGGGGTGCTGGCTGAGGTACAGGCCCAGGAGTTCCCTTTCCCAGATTAACTGTTCATGATTGGTAAACAGTGTGGCGGGCTTATCCAGGGTTAGCTGGACCTTAATAGTAACGGTGTCGTCACCGATGAGGTTGCCAAAGAGGTCAGTCTGGCCGCTGGCCTGTTCCTTTTGCAGGCGGGACGAGTAGGCCAGCAGTACGTCCAGGTTGTGCAGCAAAAAGCTGCGTTCGCCGTAACGATCAAAGGCGCCGGATTTGATAAGGCTTTCCAGGGCTTTGCGATTGACGGTACGCGTATTGACTTTTTCAAAGAATTCTTCCAGTGTCTTAAACGGTCCTTCGGCGTCGCGCACGCGCAGGATTTCTTCCACCGCACCGGTGCCGACGTTTTTGATGGCTGACATCCCGAAACGGATCTGGCCGGTTTTGGGCACTACTGCGAATTCAACGTAGGATTCGTTGACGTCCGGCGGCAGAACCTCGATCCCCATGTGCTTGCACTCGGTAATCTCAATAGCCAGACGGTCGATGTCGTCATAGTCGCTGGACATGAGCGCAGCCATGAAGGCTGAGGGGTAATGAGCTTTCAGGTAGGCGGTCTGGTAGGCAATCAGGCCGTAGCAGGCGGCATGGGATTTGTTGAAACAGTAGTTGGCAAACTCTTCCAGCTGGTTCCAGAACTTTTCGGCCATGGCCTCGGTTGCGCCGCCGTGTTTGACTGCGCCGTCAACAAACTCTACTTTTACCTTGCGCATGAGGTCGATCTTTTTCTTGCCCACGGCTTTGCGCAGGGTGTCGGCCTGGCCGCCGGTAAAACCGCACCATTCCTTGGAAATCTGCATGAATTGTTCCTGGTAGACCAGGATACCGTAGGTGCTTTTGAGGGAATTTTCCAGGCCGGGGTGGAGGTAGGTGATTGTTTCCTGGCCGTGTTTGCGCTTGATAAAGCTGTCTATGAACTGCATAGGTCCAGGGCGGTAGAGGGCCACCATGGCTACGATGTCTTCAAAGACCGTGGGTTTGAGGTCCTTGAGGTAGCGCTTCATGCCGGCAGATTCCAGCTGGAAGACGCCGGTGGTGTCGCCTTTCTGGAACAGCTGGTAGGTCTTTTCATCGTCCAGCGGCAGGGTGTTGATGTCTATATCTTTGCCGTAGACTCTTTTGATAATACGCAGGGCGTTTTTAATGATGGTCAGGTTTGATAGGCCCAAAAAGTCCATCTTTAGTAGACCCAGCTCTTCCACCGGGCCCATCGGGTACTGGGTGGCCACCACGCCTTTTTGGGCCATTTCAAGCGGCACAAACTTGACGATGTCATCCGGGGCAATCACCACGCCGGCTGCATGTACGCCGTGGCTGCGGACCGTGCCTTCCAGGCGCACCGCCTGGTCCAGGACTTGTTTGGAAGTCTCGTTGGTTTCGTACTCACGCCTCAGGTCCGGGTCGGCCTGGAGTGATTTGGCAAGCGGAATATGGCGGCCCTGAACAGGCTGCGGAATCATCTTGGCCAGGCGGTCGGCGTCGGCATACGGTACCTGCAGCACGCGGGCGACGTCGCGCACGGCGTTGCGCGCAAACATCCGGCCAAAGGTGACGATATTTGCTACCCGTTCGGTGCCGTATTTTTCCACGCAGTACTGGATGACTTCGTTGCGGCGGGTGTCCTGGATGTCAATGTCAACGTCCGGCATGCTGATGCGGTCGGGGTTCAGGAACCGTTCAAACAGCAGGTCGTAAGTCAGGGGGTCCAATTCCGTGACCTTCAGGGCGTAGGAAATAATAGACCCGGCGGCTGACCCGCGGCCCGGTCCAAAGACAATGCCGTTGTCCTTCCCCCAGTTAATAAAATCCTGAATGATCAGGAAGTAGCCGTTAAAGCCCATACTGTCGATGACCTTTAGCTCGTAGGTGGTGCGTTCGGCAATTTCCTTAGGCAAAGTCTTTTTGGCCTCGGCTATGGATAGTGTGGCCGCCTCTTGCTCGGCCTTGCCGCCGTAACGCCAGGCCAGGCCGCGGTAGGTAAGTTTGTCCAGGTATGTTTTTTCGGTCTCCCCTTCTGGTACCGGGAACTTGGGGATGAGGATCTTACCCAGTTCCAGTTCCAGATTGCAGCGGTCGGCGATAGCTTTGGTATTAGTGATGACTTCCGGGTAGTCCTTGCCCCAGCGTTTGATGATCTCCTCTGGTGCTTCCACATGCAGGGGATAGTCCTTTAATGACATACGCTTTTCGTCACTCAGGAATGATCCGGTGCCAACGCACAGCAGAATTTCATGCGCATCCTGATCTTCGTGCCTCAGATAGTGGGCGTCACAGGTCACGACCATGGGAATGTCCAGCTCTTTGCCCAGCTTGAGCACTTGCTCGTTCACGACGAGCTGCTCCGGACTATGCAGCGGGTTTTCCGGGTGGCCGTGGTCCTGGAGTTCCAGGTAGTAACGGTCGCCAAATACGGATTTGTACCACTGGGCAATTTCCCTGCCCTTTTCATACTGATCCTGTTTGAGTGCGTTGCCGACCTCGCCGCCCATGCAGGCGCTGAGTACAATGATGCCTTCGTTATACTTTTCCAGTAACTCATGGTCGACGCGGGGGTAGTAGTAAAAGCCGTCCAGGTTGGCAATGGTACTGAGCTTCATCAGGTTCTGATAGCCCTGGTGGTTCATTGCCAGCAGGATCAGGTGAAAGCGATTTTTGTCCTTCTGGGGATCCTTGTCGGTGTGTCTCCTGGCGGCAACATAGGTTTCTATGCCGATAATGGGTTTAATGTCCCTGGCTTTGGCTTCTTTATAGAATTCAATTGCACCAGAAAGTGTGCCGTGGTCGGTCATGGCAACGGCTTCCATACCCTGGTCCTTGGCAAAATCCATCAATGGTCCGATTTGTGTCAGACCGTCCAATAAACTGTACTGAGTGTGGTTATGCAGGTGCACATAGTCACGTGCCCGCAAGGCCTTGCCTGCCGCCATAAGTTGTCGCCCTCTTATGTTCTTATTCTAACAAGTTCCCAGGGTAACCGCGACGCTTTTAATTACAACGAACAAGTTAGACCCTTCAGACTCCATAAGCCACAATAAAGACAAGACACTAAATAACACCTATAGAAGACAGTCTTCTATAGGTCGCTTCTATAGGTCGAAGACTTCTATAAGATATGAGTTGTAACTTGAGCAAAATTAAGTGCCTTGCCTGGAATATATTCCTGAAGCAGAAGTTCTGTAGGTGTCAGAACAGTGTCCGGTACAGATATTCAAAAATAAGCCCCATGACTGCAAACGCTGGAAAAAAGTCGGGCCTTACAAATCCAAAAAGGCTTCGGCCGGAAGCTTTGTATTCCTCTTCTGATGGCGACTCACCGTTTGCTACATGCAGCAGCCCCATAGAAATAAATTCACCGACCTGCAAGAAGAGCCCGTACACAAGCCCTCGAAGGATCCAGTGCTGGCCCTCGAGCGGAGATCGTAGTAGGTACAAAACTGCAGGTACGCCTAGGCCGTAAATGGGAAGGTACCACAAGGAACTATAGCCAAAGAGTTTTTGGCGGTTTCTTTTCTTTGGGTTTTTAAGGTGGGCGAGGGCGGTAAAGATGACCTCTATGCCAAGTGCCGCTGCGCCAAAGATAGCGAGTTTAAGGATATTTTCCATGACCATTGTGTTATTTCTTTTGGGTTTTGACGGTGTTTTCGGCGTTGTCTACGAGTGGCCCAATAAATGGGATGGTGTGAAAAAGTGACAGTATCCAGACGACCAGGCCAACTACAATGGTGGCCCCTACTACACCGCCAAAACCGGCCACGATGCCTTTAAGGAAGCTCATCTTGAGCATCTCTTTTTTGCTGATGTAGCCGACTAAATAAATGTTTTCCAGCCGGCGGCCAAGCTCTTCGTAGTCGGCCTTGGAAAGGGTGTTTGGTCTGTCGCCTCTGCTGGCAGAGTCGCTACTTTTTGGCCGGGACATCTTTGGAAATGTCTTTAGTAACGAACTTTTTTAGGTGGTCGATAGCACTTTTAACCTCTGTGATTGCCTTTTGGAGGTCTTTGTCGTCGGCGTCGCCTTCGTGGACTGCGCTCAGCATCTCACGGGCTTTCTTGCGGGCAGTCTGGGCTACGGCCAGGGCCTCGGTGAGGTCGCCAGCGACAGAGCTTTTAACGTTCTGAGCGTTTTTTCGGGCTGCGGCCATGAGTTCATTGAGCTCGCTGTGCAAAGCCTTCAGCTTTTTTTCTGCTTCTGTTTTGGCCCGGGCGGCCTTTTGCTGAATGTCTTTTCTGGTTTCTTTGCCGCTCTTTGGCGCGGTCAGGATCCCGGCTACATAGCCGACGAGGCCAATAATTACTGCGCCCAGTGCCAGGTTGCGTCCCTTGTTGTTTTTGGCGTTAGTCATCTTTGCCTCCTCTTTTCTGCCTGCCCCGGCCTCTTACTGCGTCCATAACAGATCCAATGACTTTGCCAAGGGCCATAGGCGTACCGGCTTTACTGAAAAAGTCTGCAATGTCTTCGGCACGGTCAGTGATGGCCTCTGCCTTTTCGGAAATACGTTTTATATGGTTGGCGATCTTTATACAAATAATAAGCAGCATAATGGACAATAGTAGAAAGATGGCCAGTGCCGTGGACAGAAATACAACCAAAACTTCTTGAGCGTTTTCCATGTAGTCTTTAGTATACAGCAAGCCCCAAGCGGGTTCTAATCAAACTGACCCACATCCACCTTGTCATTCTGAACCATGTGCTTGAGCCCTGACTGGGTATTGATTTCAAAAATCCAGCGGGGAAACAATTAACTCCTTAAATGGACTGGATGCCGCATCTAGTGCGGCATGACAGGAAACAGAGGTGAATTTTAAAGTGCACGTGGGTCAGCTAATCAAACTTGAGCGACTTGAGATATTTCTTAAAGTCATCTTTGACATCTTCGTTACGCAGGGCAAAATCGACCATGGTTTTTAAATAGTCGAGTTTGTTGCCGGTGTCGTAGCGTCTGCTGTTTTTGATAAGCGTGCCGTAGAATTTTTGACCAGCAGCAAGCATCGGCTGAATAACACTGTCGGTTAAATAAAATTCTTCGCCTGGTTTGAGTGAGTTGAGGCCGGCATCAATGTAATCAAAAACATCCGGTGTTAAGAGATAGCCCCCGACGGCTCCAAAGTCTGAAGGAGCATTCGCTTTTCCTGGCTTTTCGATAATCCGATCCATACGTATGACATCTGGACTCACGTGCTTGCCGCCGACAACTCCGTAACGGGTAAACTCTATATCCTCAGTCAAGCGAATACAGGGTATGACGCTCCCACCAGTTTCGTAGTGGGTGTCCATCATCTGCTTGTAGCAGTTTGGTTCTGCGATGATCACGTCATCGGCAAAAACATAAATAAACGGTTCGTCACCGATGAGATGCGCAACGTTTTGGACGGGTGTCGCAGTGCCATACACGCCTTTCTGGCGTACATATACGAAATTAGCCAGACTTGAAATCTTTTGTGTTTGCTCTAACAGTTCTTGCTTTTTGCCTTGTTCCAGATTGGTGCGGAGGTCACCACTAATGTAGTCAAAATGATCTTCGATAGTTCGCTTATGGTAGCCAGTGACGATGACGATATCTTCGATGCCTGCCCGTACCAGTTCCTCTACGATGTACTGAATAATCGGCTTGTCTACAAGGGGTAGCATTTCCTTGGGCATAGCCTTGGTTTGCGGCAGGAACCGTGTGCCGAAACCGGCAGCTCCTATGACAGCTTTTCTAACTGGCTTTTTACTCATAAAGCTCATTGTACCAGCCCCAAGCAGACCTGCCCTATGAAATGACTGGCTGACAACGACCAGTTTACTCCTCATTTGTCATGCCCTGACAAAACGTGCAAACAAACACCCCTGTTAAAGGTCCGACCTTTTTTCTTTTCTTCCAAAACAAAAAACAGCTGGCTCACATCTGAAAAGTACTCTCGGCAAGGAGAAGATTTTGGAATGGGTTCTTAGGGTTCTAGCTCTGCAGAAGTGCCTTCATAAAAAGGGGCGAGTTGAGTGGGGAGCAATCCTGCAGCAAACAAGGTAAATCCTGCTGGCTTGCGGGCAAGCAGGTCGAATTCAATTATCTGCAAGGCATTTGGTGTGAAGGCGCCTCTTTTCCAATCACTGACTGTAGATTGACTCACGTCAAGGCCCTTCGCTACATCTACTTGACGCAATCCCGCGCCAAGATAGACTCCATTAATGGCTGCTCCTAGCACGAGTTTTCTTTCTGTTCTGCCTCTATCATCAGGCTCAGTCCGGCCCGGAATTCCGAGTGCCCCGTTTACGAGATTGAGCTGCTGATTTACTGTTATAAGCGCATCAAGAGCAAGAGCCCTTTGGGCCTGTAAGGTAACACGAAGGTTGCTTAGTGCCTCGTTCCCGAGCGGTTGCTCGCCTTCTCCTGGACTCATAATCTAAAAGCATACCCTACTGCTGGTACTTACGCCAGTTATATGCCAAGTTGTTTTTTAATAAGGTCCTGTGCCATGCTGGGGTTAGCTTTGCCACGGCTTGCTTTCATGACCTGGCCTACCAGGAAGCCGATGGCTTTCATTTCCCCATTTTTGACATCGGTGGCTGCTTGGGGATTGTCTGCTAGGATTTGTTCGACAATTTTGGCAATTTCACCTTCATTGGAAACCTGCAGGAGGTTTTTGTCTGCGGCGATCTTTTCCGGGTCGCCGCCTTTGTTATACAGTTCTATCCAGATTTCTTTGGCCGCCGTGGAGCTGAGCTTTCTGTCCGTTACCATTTGGGACAGTTTGACAGCTGCTCCGGCATCGGCTTTGTTCGCTGCCTGTCCGGTGTCCTCTTCTGAAGCGGTGATGATGTTCACGAACCAGTTGGCAATACGCTTGGCATGGTCTGCGCCGTGCTGGTCATAGACGGCTTTTACAAAAGCAGCGTTTTGAGGAGAGTCTATCAGTGTTTCAATTGCCGCAGCGTCCAGGCCGAGGTCTTTAAACAGTGCACGGTAGTCGTTTGGCATGAGCGGCATGGTCTTTTCGACTGCGGCTATCAGGTCGTCCGCCAGTTCGATAGGCGGGAGGTCGGGGTCTGGCATGTAGCGGTAGTCGTGGGCTTCTTCTTTGCTGCGCTGGCTAAAGGTTTTTTGCTTGGCGTCGTCCCAGCCGCGGGTTTCCTGGATGATTTTTTCACCTTTTTCCAGTCGTTCTATCTGGCGGTTGATTTCGTACTGGGCCGCCTTTTCGACGCTGCGGAAACTGTTCAGATTTTTGGTTTCGCTGCGTGTGCCGAGTTTGTCGGTTTTGCTGACGCTGACATTTACATCAAACCGCATGTTGCCGTAGTACAGGCTGGCATCAGACACGCCGGCGTAGCGGACCAATAGTTGAAGTTCGCGGGCATAGGCTTTGGCCTCGGCGGGCGAATGGATGTCTGGTTCTGATACGATTTCCAGCAGTGGTGTTCCGGCGCGGTTGAGGTCTACGAGTGAATAATCTTTGCCTGTTGGGTGGGTGCTTTTACCGGCGTCGGCTTCCAGATGTGCTTCGTGGATGCGGACGGTCTTTTCTGTGCCCTCATATGCAAAAGTAACTTTTCCGTCCCTGATGATTGGGTCATAAAACTGGGTAATCTGGTACCCGTTTGGGAGGTCCGGATAGAAATAATGCTTACGGTCAAATTTGCTGAATTTTTGCGGCGGTGTGCCCAGCGCAAAGGCGGCCTTGATGCCAAGCTGCACGGCTGCCTCGTTTAGCACGGGCAAAGCTCCGGGCATGCCCAGATCAATATGACTGATGAGTGTGTTTGCCGGTGCTTCGCGGGCATCGTTGCCCACGGCGGAAAAAAGTTTGGTTTTGGTACTCAACTGCACATGACATTCAATCCCAATGGTCGGGGTGTATTGCTTTCGCACTTCGTCTGAAGTCATATACCCCTCCAAATCCGAAATCCTAATGCCGAAATCCTAAACAAATTCAAAATTTGAATGACCAAAACCCAAAAAAGGCCGTCGTTTGTAGTTGTTTTGGGTTTCGAGCCTTTGAGCCTTTGATATTGTTTAGAGTTTCGGCATTCGATAGTAGGACTTGTCATTTGGGGAGGGCTCCTAGGTCCCTCAGCGCCTGGCGAAAACCTATCAGAGCGTCTTTTACGTCTGCTTCTTTGAGTTTGAAACTTGGGTCGGCTACGATCTTTTTATAAATGTTGTGTGCAAACCATGCTGTGTCATTGTCAGTGAAAGACCGCTGGGCAGAAACCATACGCTCACCCATGGTTTTGCCTTTGAATTTGCGCTTTTTGAGCGCCCGGTCCAACAGTTTGTCGGCTTCTTTGAGCGCCTGGGGCCAGGACTTTTTGTCCTTGCACAGGCTTTGCAGTTCTTTCCACTGAGACACAAAATAGGTTTCCTTCAGGCGTTTTGGTATGCGCAGTGCCACTACCAATAGACTAAACAATGCCACCAGAATCCCTGCTATAACCAGTGCAAAGGTTTCTACATTCATTTCAACAGTTCCTCCGTTTCCCGGGCGATTGCCAGTAGTTTGCGGTCGTGTTTCTGCGGTGCCATGAGTTGCAATCCCACCGGCATACTTTTTACCATACCTGCCGGGATGCTGACTGCGGGAATCCCTACAAGGTTGACAGCTACAGAGTAGATATCCTGGAGGTACATAGCCAATGGATCGTTTATGTTTTCACCAATCTTAAAGGCAGTGGTGGGGGCCACCGGTCCAGCTAAAAAATCCACCTTTTTAAATGCTGCTTCAAATTCCTGGATGAGCTTGGTCCGCAACTGCTGGGCCTTGCGGTAGTAGGCGTCATAATAGCCGCTGCTCAGGACATAGGTGCCAATCATAATCCGCCGCTTGGCTTCCTTGCCAAAGCCGTGGCTGCGTGACAGATTATAGCTGTCCTCTAGGCTTACGGCACCCGGATGCGAAAAGCCATAGCGCTGGCCATCATAGCGGCTGAGGTTGCTGCTGACCTCTGCCGGGACCAGTATGTAGTAGCAAGCCAAGGCCAGCGGTAGTGACGGCAGACTTACTTCTACGACTTCTGCACCGGCCTTTTTAAAAGCATCAGCACTGTCCAGTACTTGTTTTTTGACATCAGGGTCCAGACCTTCACCCAAATACTCTTTGACCAAGCCGATCTTCTGGCCCTTTATGTCAGTTTTAAGGTCCGTATACGGAGTTGGGTCACGATCAATAGTCGTGCTGTCAAGTTCATCCTTGCCGGCCATGACGTCCAGTACCAACGCGGCGTCCTCTACGGTCCGGGCTAGAGGGCCGATGACGTCAGTACTGCTGGCCATAGCCACGACCCCGCTCCGGGACACCAACCCGTAGGTTGGTTTAAGCCCCACCGCGCCACAGAAACTTGCGGGCTGGCGAATAGATCCACCGGTATCTGTCCCAAGGGCAAAAGGCGCAAGCTCTAAGATAACCGCCGCCGCCGAACCGCCGGAAGAACCTCCGGGTACTCTAGTAGAATCATGCGGGTTCCTGGTAACCATAAAGTCGCTGTTTTCGGTACTGGTGCCATGAGCAAAGGCGTCCAGATTGGCCTTGGCCACGCAAATAGCTCCTTCGGCTTCCAGTTTCTCTATAGCGGTTGCCTGGTACGGTGCCTCAAAGCCTTTCAGGATGTTGCTGGCGGCAGTGGTTTCTGATCCAAAAGTTAAAAAATTGTCTTTGGCAATAAACGGAACGCCAGCCAGGCGTCCCGCCTTTTCGCCTTTGGCAACCCGTGCATCAATGGTTTTGGCCCGCTCGCGGGCCCGGTCATGCACTGTGGCTAGAACGGCATTGAAATCTTTTTTGTCGTCAATGGCCTGAAGCGCTTGCGCAACCAGGGCCGCCGCGCTTAACTCGCCGGCTTGGACTTTTTGTGCAATCTGAACTATGGGAGGCCACTTGCTCATAGGGCAATACCTTGGGGGTGGTAGCAAGGGACAACTGGCAAGGGATGGGTTCTTGCTCTTATCATCCCAGCATCCTCTTGACCTTGATGTGGCCGTTTTCTTTGGCGGGGGCGCCCTGCAGGAGCTGCTGAGGTGTGTAGCCGTAGCTTTTTTCATTATCCGGACGCATCACGTTTTTGAGCCCCGACACCTGATTGGTCGGCTCAAGTCCTGAAACGTCTACATTTTGCAATTGGTCAACATAGCCCAAAATGGCACTGATCTCTTGCCGAAACTGCTCAATTTCCTCATCAGACAAGCGCAGCCTGGCTAAGCGGGCAAGCTTTAAAACATCATCTCGTGATAACTTCGCCATTTCAGTTCAGTATACCAGAGCACGGAACCTCTGGCGAATGTTGTCCACTAGCACACACAAGGAATTTGCGCTGTGAAATAAATCACAACTTGATATGAGGATCATTAAAAGCTGTTCTTGTTACGACAAGATCGCCTAGCTTATAGGTAGGTATGGAGTCGCCTGAGTTGGCTTTGTTCAGCACCTCAATACGAGCCTGGAGGCTGCTGGTGTCGCCAGTTTCATAAGATATAAGAGGTACGCTTCGGGTCAAGGTACCAGGTTGGGCATGAAGCTTTACAAGTCTGCGGAGTGCCTGGTGTTCGCGCTGAAGCGGCACAGCTCTCTGTCCCTCTCTGCCGGGGCTGGCGAGCGTGGCGAGGACTGCATGGGTGCCTACTGTCAAGCCGGTAAGCTTCAAATCTTCGCCTTCTGCAACAGCCTTATCCTGGCTTCTAAACTTCTCTACGGCAGTCTCCAGGCGCTCAGTCATTTTTGGTTCGTTCGGGATGACGCCTATGATGAGCCCGGCGGTTTGCAAAAGGGACCACGGTAGCTGTTGCGCGAGTGGTGGTTGGTCAGGTTGGGTGACTGTCAGGCCTAGTTCCGTGGCTTGATCAGCCAGCTCGGTCCGTAGACCCGCCAGTGTTGGAACTTCGTGGCCAACGACCAGGTGATCTGAAACTTCCGGAGTTTGCGGGTCCAAGCTCATAGTGATTGATTATTCTAGCAGAGCCCCTTAAAAAAGTAACTATTCTTGGTTATGCAAAATTGATCAAGAATTTAAGATAAGTATACGCATTTGGATGGGATTTAAGAGGATGGATGGACTTTGGGCCTGTTGGCCGCGGAGTCCCCTTAGTTCCTACTGTTTTGCTTTTATATCTGAAATAATATCACGGAGTTCGGCGGCTTTTTCAAATTCCAGGTTGGCGGAGGCCAGATCCATTTGGGCCGAGAGGTCTTTGATGAGGTGCTTGTATTCATCTTTGGGGATTTTTTTGAGGTCCAGTTTGGCACGCTTGGCTTCCTCTGGCAGGTCGGGGCGCATGCCTTTTTCGATTGCTTTGGCGATGCCTGTTGGCGTAATGCCATGTTTTTGGTTGTATTGTTCCTGGATTTTTCGGCGGCGGGTGGTTTCGTCCAGGGTGCGCTGCATGCTGCCTGTGACACGGTCGGCGTACATGATAACACGGCCTTCGATGTGCCGCGCTGCGCGGCCGACAGTTTGAATGAGCGCTTGTTCACTGCGGAGGAAGCCTTCTTTGTCGGCATCCAGGATTGCGACAAGCGACACCTCTGGCAAATCCAGGCCTTCACGCAGCAGGTTGATACCTACCACAACGTCATACGTTCCCAACCGCAGATCCCGGAGGATGTCTGTTCTGTCCAATGTGTCCACGTCACTGTGCAGGTAGGTTACTTTAATATTAATTTCCTTGAGGTAATCGGTCAGGTCCTCTGACATGCGTTTGGTCAGCGTGGTGACCAGCACACGCTGGCGTTTGTCTATGGTGGCCCGGATTTCGCTGATGAGGTCGTCTATCTGGCCCTCGATAGGTCGGACTTCTATGGGCGGGTCCAGCAACCCGGTTGGTCGAATAACTTGTTGGGCGGGTTCCGGGCTGCGGGACAGTTCGTACTGAGCGGGTGTGGCGCTGACATAGACAATTTTGTTGACGTGCTTTTCAAATTCGGTAAAGGTCAAAGGCCGGTTGTCAAGGGCGCTGGGCAGCCGGAAGCCATGTTCTACCAACACTTCCTTGCGGGCCCGGTCACCGTTATACATGCCGCGGACCTGCGGGATGGTCATGTGCGATTCGTCAGCAAACATTAAAAAATCGTCCGGAAAATAGTCCATAAGTGTTGCCGGCTGCTCGCCCGGTTCGCGGTTGGTGAGGTAGCGGCTGTAGTTTTCAATGCCTTTTACAAAGCCGGTTTCCTGCAGCATTTCCAGGTCAAACTGGGTACGTTGTTTTAAGCGCTGGGCTTCTACCAGCAAGTTGTTTTGTTTAAAATAGTGCAGGCGCTGTTCCAGTTCCTGCTCTATTTTGCCCAGGGCTAATTTGAGCTTGTCCTGGGGGGTAACGTAGTGCGACCCGGGGAAAACTTTGAAACTTTCCAGAGTAGCCAGGATTTCGCCGGTGAGGGGGTCTACCTTGGTGATGCGCTCAATTTCATCGCCAAAGAAATCTACCCGATAAGCCAGTTCCTCCCCGGCGGGAAAAATGTCTACCACATCTCCGCGGACCCGGAAGGTGCCGCGGTGAAAGTCTATATCGTTGCGCTGGTATTGGATGTCTGTCAGTTGGCGGAGGAACTTGTCGCGCACCCGGCGCTCGCCGCGGTTGACGTCTACTGCCATTGCGCCGTAGTCGTCTACCGAACCGATACCGTAGATACAACTGACACTGGCCACGATGATGACGTCCCGGCGGGACAGCAGCGCACTGGTGGCGGCGTGGCGCAGCCGGTCGATCTCTTCATTGATCTGGGAGTCTTTTTCTATGTAGGTGTCGCTGCGGGCAATGTAAGCCTCTGGCTGGTAGTAGTCGAAATAGCTGACAAAATAGTGGACGGCGTTATCCGGGAAAAACTTCTTGAATTCGCCGTACAACTGCGCGGCCAGGGTTTTGTTATGGCTCAGGACCAATGTAGGCTTTTGTATATTCTGAATGACGTTGGCCATTGAAAAGGTTTTCCCTGATCCTGTTACTCCGAGGAGGGTTTGTTCCTTGACCCCTTTATGCAGCCCGTCAGTCAACTGAGCAATAGCCGCGGGCTGGTCGCCCATAGGTTTGTAGTCGGAAGCTAAACGGAACTTTGTCATCTAGTAATTGTACTACGGATACGGAACTGCTTTGCCGTAATCCCTCTAGCACTGAGTTTTATGTATCTCTCCTTTTAGTACGGTTTTGGTATGTTTTGCGTGGGGTTTATAAAACTCTGGCCATTGTGGACGCATTGCTCCGGGTAGGATTCCAGGATTGCGTTGCCAGCTTTTACGCATGAGGCGAAATCAGTGACCTTTACAGGCTTCGTAAACTGCCTGTAAGCCAGCCAGCTGACCAGGCCAAACAGGACTATAAAGACCAATCCAAGCAATAGATTCGGTGGCATTGGGCGGGCTTTTCGTTTCAGGAACTTTCGCATCAGCCGCTCCGGGGTGGTTCTGGTTGACGCAGGAACCATGAGTTTGTTCGTTTGTCTATTTCTTTCTGGAGGTCCTTGTTTTCTTTGTCCAGGACTTTGACGATGCGGGCTACGAGTTTAAGCGGGTCCTCGTCGTAGATAATAAGATCGCTGAGGGTGGGGTCAAGGAGGTTGACGAGTGCAGCCACCATGTCGGCAGTGCCGCCGCTGCCAATAAGTACACCGCAGGGTCGGCGTGATTCAAGAGCGGAGGTGAATTCATGCAGTGATCCGATGCGTCCGCCTACGGTCAGCACGGCGTCGCTTGACTGGACCAAATACAGGTCCCGGCCCACGTAGTTAAGCCCCGTAAAATTAATGAAGTCAAAGTAGTCATACGGCAGCCGGTATTTGCGCAGGTGTTCGCGCAGGGAACTGGCGGGCGAAAAGCCGATGCTCATGCCTCCGGCCTCTTTAGCGCCCTTGGCAGCGTAGTATGGCAGTCCCACGGTGGCGCCGGTGGTTAAGACGTGGCCGGCTTCGGCAATAGCCTTGCCTAATGCCTCTGCCTCATCCCATGATGATTTGATGGTGGGGCCGGACGCTGCGCCGGAAACGCAAATAGAATACTGCAGGGGTCTTTGTTTTGTTTTTGGGCTCATATGAATAGCTCCTCCAGGATACTGTTGCTGTCTGGCATGGACACAGGATTTGATTGGGGTGTCAGTTGTTGCAAGACCTGGTACTCCAGAGCTGGTTCACCAATATAGCGGGCAAAGAGCTCGTTCCACAGCCCTGCCTGAAAATGATGGATTGTCCGCTGGGCATAGGAGAGGTTGTTCACATAGCATATAGCTGCGTCCATAAGGTTGAAGCTAACTATGCCACCCTGCTTTGCTGCCACGTAGTCCATGTTGTGCCAAAAGTGCAGAGCTGGCTCGATACGGTACAGCACATCCTCGGCTCCCCGCCAAAAGAGGTCCTCTGGCTGGACATGCGGCTCAAAGGTCTCCGGATGATTTGCGCGGTTTTCTGTTTCCTGTTTGCCAAGATGACGATGCACAGTACGCCAGTGCACCTCATGCCCGGCAACCTTTACGTGGTTATGCGGATCGTAAGCCAGCGTCCGGGCAAGTGTTTCACCAAAGTCCGGCCTGACTTGCTGAAGCTTGAAGAATGCGCTGTACATACGAATTTCATTAAGGTAATACAACAGGAGCGGCAGCAGAGTAATGGTAATGCCGGGCAGCCGCCCGACCGGCAGCGGCAGGAGGGCTATAACGCCCATCTCTTTCATGTGGGTGACGTTGTGGTGCTGCCCCCGCACATAGCTTTCGGCTGTGACGCCCCACTTTTTAGCGTCCAAATATAGAAATTCCACATCGCGCGTTTCAAAATCACGCGGGGAAAGATGTTTATATTTTTTGGCAAAGCTGCGCAGCCACTCGGGTGATTCCACAAAGCGCATGGCTACGAATAGTTCCCCTACAGGCTCCCGCTTCAGCATAGAGTCAACCGACCGGTAGCCGAGCTGCTTCATGATCTTACGCGGCGGGGTAGCTTTAATAATCCGTTTGGCAGTACTGGGTTTTAGCACCCACACCTGCTTAGGGGTATCAAGGTGGGATATAAACGATTGAATACGCGGCAACAAATCATGGACATCGCCAGCGTCCTGGCCGCCTAACCTTTTGGCTAAAAACTCATCATGCTTTTTGACCAACCCAATCAATGCATGGTAGAGCTCTTCAGCTGTAGTATCCCGGGGATCAAGCCCCAGTTCGCGGGTTTTTTGGTGGGACCGGCGGATAATTTCCGAATACAGCCGAACGTCTATGCCCGGCTGGCCGCTGGCTTGCTCCAGCTGATGCACCCCTATGGAAAACAAGGGGTCATCTATGCCCAGAAGGTCTGCTAATACTTTGCACATACTTACCATAAGCATACCATCAAGAACAGGGTTCTTGAAAATTCTAATCCCTAATTTCTAAGCTTGTCCTCGACTCTGATCGGGGATCCTAAACAATATCCAAATTCAAATGTTCAAAATACAGAACCAGCTTCCAAAGTCAGTTGTTTTGAGTATTTGGAATTTCGGTCATTTGGATTTGTTTAGAGTTTCGATATTAGGATTTAGAGTTTGTCGTTAGAAGAGTTCTGATTTGTACTGCGCAGGGGCGTTTTTGAGGTATTCTTCCAGTTGTTCTTTTGGCAGCAGCCCCTTTTGTGCGCCTATGTACTGCGAGACGTTCATGCTATTAATCGGCGCCCACATAAGAGCTGTTTCCAGTGACTCTCCCAGCGCCAGAGCAGCAGTCAGCGTAGATGCGAAGGCATCGCCGGCGCCTGTGCGGTCATGCGGCGCCTTAGGATCGGGATATATCGGCATAAAGAGTGTTTTCTGGCCGTCGGATGCGTAAGCGCCCTTGGGACCGTCGGTTATGACCGCAACCTTGATGCCTAGTTCATGGAGCCCTTGAATCAAGCCGGCCATGTCTTTATGGTCCTTACCTGTAACCTGGGCGGCTTCCTCGCGGTTTAGGACGACTATAGCTGCCCTTTTATAAAAGGCGGCCATCTTTTCGGTGCCCCACATGAGGTGGTACATGCCGGGCTGGAAAGCCAATTTTATATCCGGGTTGGCTTCAAGATACGCCAACATAGCCTCGTGAAGCGGCCAGGTCTTTTCGCCCAGAACACCCAGGTACAGCCAGTCAGGTTTGGTTGAAGGTTCACGCCACTTATAAGAATAATCTTCAAATTTTTGCAATTTTGTGCGGTCAGCGCCGTACCTGAGGTAAAAGTGATAATTTGACCGCTTGCCTGCTTCCACTGCCAAGTCTTCCGTACCTACGCCTTGATCTTTTAGATAGCTGGCCATTTCTTGCCCGATTTCATCGTCGCCCAGCCAGGCCATCAGGCTGACGCTGAGGCCTAGGCGTGACATTGACACTGCCGCATTCGGAGCACATTCAACAGCCTTGACTACCTGCAAGTCTTTGTATGGTAGTTTTGCGCCAAGCTCAAAACTCAAACGCATGTACCCTTTGTCGTCGGTAGTCACGGCAGCATATTCTTCTAACAATGTGATAAAGGCGCCACTGATGATGTCGCCAACGCACAATATATGCGGTTTGTTCATAGTTGTTTTCCCTCCATCTTGCGTATTATGAATCATCGCGCCATGCTTCTAGCTGATTGAACGCAATTGAAAACAGTGGTGTCTAACAGTTCTGACAGCATTTTTGGCATAATTACCACTAGCATAACAGAACAAACCATTACCCACCAACTAGCTGACCCACATGCACTTCATCATTCCCGGCCTGACCCAGGAATCCAGTAAGGAAAAAGTTAACTCCTTTGACTGACTGGATGCCCCCGCATCAAGTGCGGGGCAAGCTCCTCAAGTGCGGCATGACAGGAACGGGGGTAGATTTTAAAATATACGTGGGTCAGGTGCCAGTGGTTCGTGGCTAAAAGCGTTCTGGTTTGTACCATTCCGGAGCGTGCTGCAAATACTCGGCTATCTTTTCCTGGGTGAGTAAGCCGGCGTGCGACCCTGTCTGCTGCACGACGCTCATAGAGTTAATGGGTGCCCATTGCAGAGCGGCCTCTATATTGCCGCCATGCATAATGGCAGCTACAAAAGCCGATGAAAATGCATCGCCAGCACCCGTACGTTCGACGGGCGGTGTTGGGTCCGGGTAGGGCGGCATTTTTAATCGTTCTTTGGTGTCACTGGCATAGGCCCCGGCTGGCCCGTCGGTGATAACGACAATCTTGGCACCAACTTCATGGAGCTTGTTCATAAGATCATGCACATCATCATGATTGCCGTGGGTTAGCTCTGTCGCTTCCTCCCGGTTCATCAGCAGCACGTCAGCCCGTGCATACAGCCTTCGCAAGCGTTCAAGCCCCATGTCTATCTGGAACGTACCTGGTGAAAAAGCAAATCCCACGTCCTTATGCTCCTCAAGCCAATCCGCCAGATCATCATGCATGTCCAGGCCGTTTTTGCTGGTGGAGCTGAAGTAAATCCATTTGGGGATTTCTTTAGGCCTCAGGTGGGGCCAGTGGTAGTCATAATCCTCGTGCTTGATCAGAATTGTTCGTTCTTCTTTGTACCACAGTACATAATTGGCGTTGCTGCGCTTGCCGGGATTTATGTGCACGTAACGCGTGTCTACTTTTTCCTTTTCAAGTGCTGCAATGACGTCCCGCCCGTGAGTGTCTTTTCCCACATTGGAAATCAGGCCAACCTTAAAACCCAATCGGGCAAAACTGATGGCGGCGTTAGGAGCATTGCCTGCTGCCGGGACAAATTCTGCGTGATCATACTCAATCTTGGCGCCGAATGGCACGGCCAGCCACTTTCCATGCTCGTTGTCGTAGCTATGGGCCTGTTCGTCTCCCAGTTTGATGAATGTGTCGGTTGTGTTATCACCAACGCATATGATTGTTAGCTGGCTCATTCCCGCCCTCTCCTGGTCATGCTTTTTTACTCACCAGTCGTTGCGGTGCCATTTATATCCCACCCATTTCGTTTTACGCCAGTTTTAGCTTTCTCTTTATAGAAGCGGTAGCTTTTGCCTGCTCGTCTACTCGATTCACCTCAGCTCGCTGAATGTTTTCGATCCGGTTGACCGTAGCCTTTACGTCGCTCAAATCGGCCGTTTGGTGATCCAACTTCTCGTGAACTTCCCCAAACTTGTTGTGAACCTCCGCGAACTTGTTGTGAACTTCCCCAAATTTCTCGTGAACCTCCGCGAACTTCTCGTGAACCTCCGCAAAACCGGCGGCAGTGTGAAGCTTCGAGTCTTCAATTGCCTCGTTCACGATTTTGCTTATGGCTTGCAGGTCGGCTTTCGTTAGGCTCATGCAACTATGATACTGGTTCCGCTTCTTTTTTGAAACCGTAACATTCAAGCTTATCCTGCAGTAGCTTTTTTTTGTCCAGGAACTTGACTATAGGCTGAGCACATTCCGCGCAAAATTCAAGTAGGACATGCGGTCCTACAAGGAGCGCATGTCTGTACTTTTTCATTGAGTTCATACTAGAGCTTTGCCGGCAGCGTTGAACATGTCTAGTTTGCTTTCTACTACACCCTGGACGGCATCTATGACGTCATCCATCAGCTTTACGACCGCATATTCAGATTTGTTTTTTTGTAGAACGTCTTCTAATGTATTTCTGTAGGCTACACGCATGTCAGAGTTGATGTTTACCTTGCTAACCCCAATCTTTACGGCTTCTACAAAATAGTGCCCTGGCGTACCGCTGCCGCCGTGTAGTGAGATGTTGCAGTCAACGGCTTCACGGATTTGGCGGAGCAAATCCAGATCGAGTTTTTTGGGTACGGGGTATTTGCCGTGCAGATTGCCGACGGCTGCGGCGTAGGTATCAATCCCGGTAGCCTCCACGAAAGATCTGGTGCCTTCGGGGGTGCTAAAGGTCTTCTTGATTTCTTCGTAGTCGATCTTTTCGGTATGGAGGTTGGATGAGCCGCCAAAGTAGTGGGGCTCGCTTTCTACCATGGCTCCGGTTAGCCGCGCATAATTTACGACTTGCCTGGTTTCGGCAATGATCTCTTCCAGGGTTGCATGAGGCCGTGCCTGGCTGATGTCGATGTGTATGAACTCAAACCCGGCCTCTATGCCGGCGATTGCCCCGGCAATGGTGGGGCTGTGATCCAAGTTGATGTACATTTCTATGCCGTATTGCTGGATGTAATTGTCCACCATGTCGCGGACGTTATCCAGGCCAAGGGCGTCGGCTTCTCCCTGACTGATTTCTACCATCAGCGGAGCGTTTTTGGCCTTGGCAGCCCGAGCCACGGCTATTAGCGTCTCCTGGTTATCCAGGTTAAAGGCGCCCAGGGCAAAGTGCTGCTCCCGCGCCCGCTGCATGGCCTGGCGCGCCCGCTGGCAATTTTCCCGCATTTGTCTGAGTGTCAGTGACATGATTCTACCCTTTTGCCTTCTTCTTATCCGATACGTGATGGGCGGCCAGGGCGATGTGTTTGGCGGTCAGGCCAAAGTATTCCAGCAGTTCCTCTGGCTTGCCCGATTCGCCAAAGCGGTCTTTCATGCCGATGCGCATCATGGGTACCGGATGGTTTTCGCCCAGCAGTTCAGCAATTGCTCCGCCCAGCCCGCCCGCAATCTGGGCTTCTTCTACGGTTACAACGGCTCCGGTTTTTTTGACGCTGGACAGAATGGTTGCAGCGTCCAGCGGCTTGATGGTTGGGCAATGAATGACTTCAGCGTCTATGCCGTCCTTGAACAGTTTTTCGGCAGCCACCAGGGCCTGGTAGGTGAGGTTACCGGTGGCGATGATGGTGACGTCCTGACCTTCGTCGAACACATAGGCCTTACCAATTTCAAAGGGTGTTTTGTCAGTGGTAAAGATTGGGCTGTCAGCCCGCGCCAGGCGCAGGTACCCGGGGTTTATCTTGTCTGCCGCCATGGCAAGCGTGGCCTTTTCTGCTTCTACGCTATCACCAGGCACAACGACAACCATATGTGGCAATACGCGCATCAGGGCGATGTCTTCCAGCATCTGATGGGTGGCGCCGTCCGGGCCAACGGACACGCCAGCGTGGGAGCCGACGATTTTTACCGGCCGTTCGTTCAGGCAGATGGTAGTGCGGATTTGTTCCCAGTTGCGGCCGGGACTAAAGGCGGCGTAACTGCTGACAAATGGAATTTTGTTCTGTGCTGCCAAGCCTGAACCGACTGTCACCAGGTTTTGTTCAGCCACGCCGACGTCGATAAACCGCTCGGGAAATGCCTCAGCAAAGAGACTCATATTGGTGGATTCTGTCAGGTCGGCGCAGGCGGCAACAACCTGTTCGTCAATCTCCCCGGCTTTTTTGAGCCCGCGGCCAAAGCCTTTGCGGGTGGCTTCTTTTTTGATGTCGTCCGCTAAGAGGTCTTTGACAAGATACATATCAGCCATGGGCAGCTCCTTTCAGTCGCGGAGTCAGAAGTGCGGAGTCATGAGTCAGGAGTTGCAGCCCCTTCGCACTCCGCACTCCTATCTCCTCACTTCTAAAATACGAAAGTATTTTACGCCTACTCATGTTCGCTCCTGATTTTGCCCTGCAAAGTCCTAAGTTCATGCAACGCAATTTTGGCCTGGCTGGCCTTTTCGGGTGATCCGGCCGGCTGAATACCCCCTGGTGGGGCACCGTGCCAATGGAAGTCGTATTCCATAAATTTGACCCCTTTGCCGGGTACGGTATAGGCAATGATCATAACTGGCTTTTCCACAACTGCCCGGCCCATGGCGCAAGCGTCAATGACGGCCTCCATATTATTGCCGTCAATCTCTATGACGTGCCAGCCAAAGGCCTCCCACTTGGCCTTCAAATCGCCCAGAGGCATGATCTCCTCCGTCGGACCGTCAATTTGTATGTTGTTGCGATCGGTAATGGCAATGATGTTGTTCAGTTTGTATTTGCTGGCTAGCAGCGCCGCTTCCCAAACATTGCCTTCGTCCTGTTCGCCATCGCTCATCCCCACGTATATCCAGCGGTGGTGTTGCTGGTTCATACGCATGGCCAGTGCCATACCGGCGGCTTGGCTCAGCCCGCAGCCCAAGGGGCCGCTGGTATTTTCCAGCCCGGGCAGTTTGAGACGTTCCGGGTGTCCTTGCAATCGTGATCCGAATTGCCGCAAGGTTTTTAGTTCTGACTTATCAAAGAAGCCTGCGTGGGCCATGGTGACATACTGGATGGGCACGCAGTGGCCGTTGCTGAGCAGCATAATGTCCCGTTCGTCCCAATCCGGGTTTTTTGGGTCGTATCTCATAATGTCAAAATAAAGAGCCGTAAAAATATCGGCCAGACCCAATGGTCCGGCGCTATGGCCGGAACCGGCCTGTTCCAACATTCGAATGAGGTCCATCCGGATGTCATAGGCCTTGATTTCAAGTTCCTGCAGGGTGAGTTTTTTATTCATGTGTACCCGTTATTGCCGCTTCCAGTGTAGCATAAGCGCTTTTGGGATCCTCTGCCTTTTGGATGAAGCCGCCGACGTTCAGTACGTCTACGCCCCCATCGGCAAGCACCTTGGCATTATCTGCGTTGATGCCGCCGTCCCAGCCGATTTCTATGTCCGGGTGGTGGCTGCGAGCTTTTTTGACCTTACCCAGGAGTGTCAGGTCGGCCTGCCCCCCAAACCGGCCCAGGTCGCCGCTAAAGACCAGCAGGTGGTCAAAGCTGTGCATGATTTGCTCTGCCCATTCTACAGGTGTTTCCTTTAGCAGGGCCAGGCCGGCTTTGATGTTATGGCGGTGCAGTTCGGCCGCAAAGCGCATGTGATGCACTTTGGCTTCGGTATGAATAATGACCATATGCGGCTTTAGCTTGATGAGCGCCTCCAGATGGTCGTCGGGCTGCTGGAACATCAGGTGAATGTCGGCCAAAATCTGCGGCGGCCACCAGACCTGGGCAAGGTCCAAAGACTTAGTGGGCGCAAAAACCCCGTCCATGAGGTCAATCTGAATACGCTTGGCAAACGGCGACACACGCTCTATCTGCTCACGAAACTCATGAGGTTCACCAGCTAAAACTGCGGGACAAATACTGGTTCCAGTACTCATCTCAAAACCCCCTTTCTGCTACAAACCATACCTGGTGCACCAGACCAGTTGTTTTGCTTCGCAGCGTATCTAGATACGCTTTGTCACAAGAACAACTGGCTGGCACTACCAGGACATGCTTTTCGCACTTGAAAAGGGTTTTGAGATGAGTACTGGAAGCCATATGCTACTAAGCATACCGTTTATGCCTATGTCCAGGCAACTTGCCCAGTCTAAGTTCTGCTCATCAAATGCCCCAGACTAAAGCCAGGAGTTTGTCGCGCGAACGCTAGTCAGGACAAGCACGCTCAGCCTCTAAGCCTTTCACAAGCGCTTCCACCTGCTTTTCCCACACCGGCTCTACATAGCCTATGGAGTATTCGCCGTCAGGTACCTTTGTGTCATAGTCTCTTCTGATTTCATCTTCATTGAGCGATTCTGGTTCCCTTAGAATAGATAGTCCAAAAAGGGTTCCACCTGGGAAAACCACGGGACCGCCGCTGGCACGGTCAGCAAGTACGCTCATCTCAGTGTGGCCATATCCCCGTATGCCATCTACTACTACCGCATTGCCGCTCTGGGTTTGGTCAATCAGCATTCCAGCAAAGACGCTTGGATACCCTTCATTGGCTGGGGCAGCGAACGGCGTGTGGGCTGCGCCGGGTAATACCTCATAATTACTAAAGAAAACAGCCTGGCCTACCTTTCCTTGCTGCTCTAGTTCCTCTTCAGAAAGGAGGGGCACAGCGGGTATTGTCTCAAGTTTTTCTGCAAAGGCAGCCGTTGGCTCTATGATTGCCAGGTCATGCTCCCCTTCCTCTGTATAAAACCTTTCTATGTACCCCGCGTACGGCTCAACTAGCTCAGGATCAGGATTTAGATCAACTGCTACGACTCCACTTTGACATGTAAGGTCGACTGTCTCCAGCACATGCCTGGCGGTAAGGATAAGCTTTTTGCCATGTTGCTCTACAACCACACCAGACGCACCGTCAATCTGAACCGACCCTGGGGCAGCAGTTGATTCTGGATTCTCTACCTTTACCCCTACTAACACAGTACTGCCAGTAGCCCCTAGAACCTCTGCGGGCAGCTCCTTATACTCAGCTGCTATCGATTCAGGATCATACTCTATGTCTAACTCGTGACCGCTCTGGCCACAGGCTGCACCTAAAAGTCCTATACTGCAGACGATGGCTGTTCTCTGGCCGTACTTCATAGCAGACAGTATACCCTATGAACCTAACTCAACTCTTCCATATCCGCCTGAGATTACTTCGTCCCCTGTACCACTGCCGTTTGGTCAATCTTGGCAACCCGGCGGGTGTGGCGTTCGACATCACTGAAGGGTGTCTCCAGCCAAACGTCCACCGCTTTTTCAATATCAGGCTGGCTGACAAACCGGGCGGCGACGCTTAACATATTGGCATTGTTGTGCTGGCGCGAAAGCCGTAGGTTTTCGTACTGGTCGGCGGCCATCCTGCCTTCGGCATCAATGGTGCTTAGCGCGGCTGCAGGGCCGTAGTACACGGCGCAGCGGACACCGGCTATACGGTTGGCTACCATAGCCTCTCCTTGCCCACTGCCCCCCATGATAACCGCCATATCTACTTCGCCTTTGGCCAGAGCATGCGCGGCAGGGCGGATGAAATCCGGATAGTCGTCAGCCATGTCCAGGGTGTGGGGGCCATAGTAGATGCACTCATAGCCCATGGCCGCGAGGTATTCCTGCAGCTGCTTTATCTGCTCAAAGCCCGCGTGATCAGTAGTCAACCCAACTTTAGCCTTCATGCTGTCCTCCGTTTGCTTTGTGCAGAAACTGGCCAACATCGGCCACGACTTCTACCAGGCGGTTGCTGTAGCCCCACTCGTTGTCATACCAGGCTACGACCTTGAGCATATTGCCGCTTACTACAGCGGTGAGTTTGAGGTCTACAATGGCCGAATGACTGTTGCCAATGAAGTCGCTGCTGACCAATTCCTCCTCTGTCACGTCCAGAATACCCTGGTAGTACGGTTCCTTGGCGGCCTTTTTAAATGCTTCGTTGACTTCCTCTACCGTGACGGGGCGTTTGGTAATGATCACAAAATCACAGAGCGAAACGACCGGGGTGGGAACCCGAATGCTCATGCCGCCAAAAATGCCCTCCAGGGCAGGCAGTGCCTTGGCAGCGGCAATGGAAGCGCCGGTGGTGGTGGGTACGATGTTTTCTGCCGCGTTGCGGGCTTCGCGTAAGTCCTTGGCCGGGGCGTCCTGCAGGCGCTGGCTGGCGGTGTAACTGTGGACGGTGGTCATCATGGCTTTTTCTATGCCAAAGTTGCTTTCTATAATCGCTGCGACCGGGGTAATGCAGTTAGTGGTGCAGGACGCGTTGCTGATGATCTCCCCGGAACCCTCTATGGTGTCTTCGTTGACGCCCAGGACAATAGTATTGGCGCCCTCACCCTTGGCTGGTGCAGATATAACGACCTTTTTAGCCCCTGCCTTGATGTGCGCCTGGGCCAGTTCCGGCTTTACAAAAAAGCCGGTGCATTCTATCACCACATCTACGCCCAGGTCTTTCCAGGGCAGCTTGGCCGGGTCTTTCTCTGCCAGGACTTTGATGGCTTTGCCATCTACTTTTATGTCGGTTTCGTCAAAGCCGACCTCATGCCCATAAGTCCCGTAATTGCTGTCGTGTTTCAGCAGGTGTGCCAGGGTTTTAGTGTCGGTCAGGTCGTTTATGGCCACGATGTCCAGGTCGCTGCGTTCAAAGGCTACCTTAAAAGCACTGCGGCCAATCCGCCCAAACCCATTAATAGCTACTTTCGTTTTCATTCGTAGGCACCCCTATCTTAAAGCATTAGCATAGTCATATTTTATTGTAGAGCCTTGAGAGTGGAACCGCAACAATTAGACCTCTTTCCAAACCCCCGTGTCCTGCAACATCATTTGAGGGCAAGCTACCAGTTTTTTTGGTCTGAAAGGTAGCTACGGCTACCTTTGCAGCCCAAGAAAACTGCTATCTTACTCCTCAAACGGTGTTTCGGATTCTCCGGAGGGTTGGAAAGAGGTCTAATGAGTAACGCCACTACGAGGGTGTCTTTACTCTTTCTACCACACGCACGCCACCCGCGGAAAATGCCAGCTCATTCATGCTAAGCAGGCGGACTTGTGGCGCGCCTGCGCCTGAGGGGTAGAATGAATCAGCAGCGGGTGTGCTTCTTTGACCACTGAGCTGCCCAGCAAGTTGCACGAAGCGGGTTTGTGTGTACCTGTCCAGCAATTGCCTGCCTTCTTCGCGGCGCTGAATATCCAGTATAAGGTAACCCACCGGACTAATTGGCTCTAACTCCAGGCGAGAACCTGCCGGCTGTTCGCCTTGCTTGGTTTTGATAGCTTCTGCCTGCTCGCCTATGGATAGGCCGGTAAACTGTAAGCCCTCTTCATGGGAATGCCCATTAGAAAGCTGCATGCCCAAAGCTTGCGCTCTTACCACGCTATCAGTTTGCGTTTGCGATTCTCCAAAGGTTCGGGTACTAAGCTGGGCATGATCAAGTCCGGTCTATTTTGCAAGGTCTTCGTCGGACTCGTCTCCCCACACTGGCAGTCCCTGGGAGGCAAGTGTTGTGAGCAATCTGGTGAGTCCAACCCCTTTCGGTAACTCAATGCCCACATAGGGTTCTATATCGGGCTGGTCACCATGCTCTGCTGCGACCGCATCGTTAAGTACTTGCATGCTTTTGCCGATAGTTTCGTGTGCTGCGTCCAGATCAGTAATCAAGCCGAGTGATCCCAAGGCGGCAACGGCTAAGTCTGTTCGTCCTGTAACGTCAAATACTTCTCTGCGGCCAACAGCCGCCGGCTTATCTACGTTGCCAATTCCCAGGACCTCAATGCTGTAACCCATTCCGCCTCCTACATGATTAATATAGCCTAAAATTGATGCCGATTAAGCTTCTTTTTCGTAAGCTGCCACGCACTCTTTGATGATCTTCTTGGCGGCTTCGGCGTCGCCCCAGCCCAGGACTTTGGTGCTGCCGGGTTTTTTGAGGTCTTTGTAGTGGCTGAAGTGGTGTTCGATCTTTTGCTTCCAGCGGTCGTGGAGGTCGGCTATGGACTTGATGGCGTTGTCCGTATTGCGGTCGTCCACTGGCACGCAGATGATCTTGTGGTCCATTTCACCGTCGTCTTCGAAGTTCAGGACGCCAATGACGCGGGCTTTGACGTAGACACCTGTAGGGATTGGATCGTTGGTGAGCACCAGCGTGTCCAGCTCATCGCCGTCTTCATCCAGGGTCTGGGGGATAAAGCCGTAGTTGACGGGCTTGGCAAAGATGCTGGGTTCTACCCGGTCCAGTTCAAAGACGGCTAATTTGCGGTTCCACTCTATCTTAAGCGTGGACCACTTTGGGATTTCTATAACGGTGTTGAGAACGCCGCCCTCTACGTCACCGGCATCAAGGATTAGATTATAGTCAGCCACAGATGAAACCTCCAGATTCGTACAACGTATTTGGTATAACGTATAACGCCTTGCTGCGCTCGTCAGCTGCAGCCCACACATTATACGAGAATACTTTACACGTTCTACGCATTTTAATTCGTGATTCTACCTTGTATTGTACAATGACAGCAAGAATCATGAAAATCATTGGTCACCGCGGCGCGGCAGGACTTGCGCTGGAAAACACGCTGCAAAGCATTCGATCGGCTATCCGCTCAAACGTGGACGCCGTAGAGATTGATGTTCGTCTGACCAAGGACCACCACCTGGTATTGTCACACGATGTACATACCGGGCGTGTCAGTACATCCAGCATAAATGTCCACCAGACTCATCTGGAAGAACTCCAGACGGTTCTGCTGCACAACGGCAAACGTATGCCCACGCTTAAGGAGGCCATGCGTGTCATGGCCGACACGCCGCTCATCATAGATGCCAAAGGTGAGGACTGGGCACCGCCGCTGGCCAAGCTGCTGCTCCACAATCACCGGCAGGACATCAGCGTCATTGCCTTTGATCATGATGAACTCTATAGCTTCAGCCTCCTGTGCCCCCACATCCCCGTCTATGCCCTGGAACGGACAAGCGCCCAAGAGGCCATCAAAACAGCACGTCAGAACAAGTTTACCGGTGTTGATCTGAACTTCTGGATTCTGAATCCGCTCAGCTACTGGCTGGCCCGTCGTTCTGGCTTGGAAATCATTGTTTATACCGTCAACAATGTGTTGATGGCTCGCTTTTTGAAGATACTCTACCCGCATATCAGCCTTACTACCAATCATCCGCATCGGCTCGGCTTTCTATCTGACACCCGGAAAACAGCGCGCCGCACTCGAAAGATTCGAAAGCAGTCCAGCATAACCCAATACCCTGCAAGCAAGAAGAAGTCCCATGCACGCCACATTTGATCGCAGCGAACACGTTGCCAAACATACTATGACGTTTTGGTTCAGGCCGGACCAGCCGATCCGCTATGAGGCCGGGCAATTCACCGAAATCCGTTTGCCGCATGCCGGCATGGACAGTCGCGGCGACCGGCGCTGGTTTACGCTGTCGTCTTCGCCTACGGAAAAGTTAGTCAGTATTACCACCCGGATTGATCCAGCTCGCCCCAGTACATTCAAGCAATCACTTGCTGCGCTGGCACCTGGCACCGGGGTAGATCTGGCCCAGCCTATGGGTGATTTTGTTTTACCCAGGAAAACAGACATCCCGCTTGTATTCATCGCTGCCGGCATAGGCGTAACCCCTATACATAGCATGGTTAAGTGGCTTCAGGACACTGCCGGGCACCGGCAGGTTCATCTTGTATACGCCGTTCCTACGTTGGAAGAGGCACCCTTTCGGGAGGTATTTGAAGCCGCGCCTATTACGCTGGAACTGGTGCTTCGCAAGCCATCCCCGGATTGGCCAGGCCGCACCGGTCGCCTGACGACAGACAGTATTCTGGAGCTGCCAGGTGTGCAAACCAACGCCCTGGTCTACCTGGCCGGACCCGAACCTATGATAGAAGTATTCTACAAAGAACTCCGGGCAAAAGGTATCCCCGGACACCGCCTGGTCACTGACTACTTTCCTGGCTATCAAGCCATCTAAACCTGACCCTCAAAACCCCAACCCACACTTCATCCCCTCCACTGTCATCCCCAGCTTGACTGGGGATCCAGTAGATATATATAAATTAATTTCTTTATTACGAGGATGCCGGGTCTAGCCCGGTATGACAGGATTGAGGATTTTGAGACTCAGGTATCTAAGAACCTATCCAGGATCTTTTCTCCTTGCCGAGAGCAGTTTTTGGGTGTGAGCCGCTTGTTTTTTGGTTTGAAAGGTACCTATCGGTACCTTTCGGAGCAAAAGGCGAGCGGATTGCATGCGAAAAGTGGTCGGAGTCAGAGGAAAAGATCTTGGATAGGTTCTAAGAACCAATTCCAAACTGTTACTCTGTAACGGTTACGGTACCGGTCATATTTGGATGTGGCCCGCAGTGGTAGGCGTAGGTACCCGGGACACTGAAGGTAAAACTGTAGCTTGCATCCTTGGCCAGCAGCTCGCTGCCATCAAAGGCGTTACTTTCGGTATCTGGTACTACGCTGTGCTGGACACTGTCTTTGTTGGTCCAGGTAACAGTGGTGCCTTTTTTGACGGTAATGCTGGCTGAACGGAAGGCGAAATCCTTGATCTCTACTTCTGTTTTTTCTGCGGGTTGATTGTCGGTATTGGTTGAGGGGGTGGTTTCCTGGGTCTGGCTGGTGTCGCTGGGCTGGGTGGATTCTTGGGTGTCCGAGGTGGATTCTGGGGTGGTGGTTTCGCTGTTGTCGTCTGATCGACCGGAAAATACCATAAACCCGCCTAGAGCCGCTAAGGCAATTACTGCTACAGCGATTAGAATTGTTGATTTCTTCATAGTGTACCCCTTTATATTTTTATTGTAGCATTACAGCTAATTCTTAGAACCTGTTCTTAGAGTTCCTTATCGTCCTTGCGGTTGGCTAGCAATTTCAGCGTTTGCATATAGGTTTGAAGCTGCCCGGGCGGAATGTCAGCTACCCACTCCTGCATGGCTGTATTTACTGCTCCTTCGATTTCTGCCAGGAGCTTTTTGCCGGCGCTTGTCGTGATCAGACGCCGGCTTCTGCGATCCTGACGGCTGATCTTTTGTTTTAGAAGTTTGAGTTTGGTCAGACTGGCCGTCAGGGCTGTGACCTGCGGCAAGGTCACGTCCAGGGCGGAGGCCGCTGCCGACATAGTCATGCCTTCCTTAGGCCCGCCTTGGGTAGCGCCCAGCAGGAGCCACTCCATCATAGTGACGTTAAATTGTTCCAACTGCCTGGAAACTAATAGGCGCAGGGCTCGGTCCGCCCGGGAGTGAAGCAAACAAGCTTCGTACATAGAAACAAACCCACGCATGTCTGTGTTTTCATTCATAGTGTGTTAGTTTTACCTATGAAGCTATATCTTGTAAAGTAAAAATCTTACAATTGGCCACATGCATGCAGAAATAACTTGTCTCCAAACCCCAATCCTGCCATACCGGGCCCCAGTCAAGCTGGGGATGACAGAGGAGGGTTGGGGTTTGGAGACAGGTGAAATGGACCTCAGCTCGGGGGTTTATGCCTTTGGTCTGGTACCTCATCCCCCATACCCTGACGGGACTGCTCACCCAGGAAAACAGCACCAGGCGCCCTGGCCAACCATCTGGCCGTCAGTTCATGGGGGATGAGGTACTAGATGTGACGTCAGCAACTGCCGGGACGGGCGGCGTCATGATGTGCTTTTCTGTTTCCTCCAGGTGCTTGCGAAGCATAAGGGCGGCGGTAGCGCCTTCACCCACGGCACTGGCAACCTGCATGGTGGCGCCGCTGCGGACGTCGCCTGCTGCAAATACCCCGGGAATAGTAGTTTCCAGTTTGCCGTCGGTTACAATCATGCCGATTGCATCCAGCTTAACAGCTGTGCCTTTGAGGAAACCCGTGTTGGGCAACAAGCCAATAAATACAAATACCCCGTCGGTGGCAAATTCTACCTGCTTGCCGGCAATTTTATCAGTACCGACGACGTTGGTGACCTGGCCGCTTTCGTTGGCAACAATTTCATCGGTGGTGGTGTTGAAGTGTACGGTTATTTTTTCGGTGTGCCGTTTGAGTTCCTCTTGCAAAATGTCAGAAGCCCGCATCTTGTCGCTACGCACCAGGAGGTCTATGTGGGTGGCAAAGCGGGTCAGGAATATGGCCTCCTGCACCGCGGAGTTACCGCCGCCGGCAACTACCAGCCGCTTGTCACGGTAGAAGGCACCGTCGCAAGTAGCACAGTAGTGGACACCGCGGCCATAGTATTCCAGCTCACCCGGGATGCCGAGTTTTTTGTAGTCACTGCCGGTAGCAATCAGGACAGCCTTGGCAAAGATGTCGCCATCAGTAGTAGTTAGTTTTTTCAGTGCGCCCTGGTCTTCAATCTTTAGCACCTCGCCCAGGCGGATGTCGGCGCCAAAGCGCTCGGCTTGATCGCTCAGGCCCTGCGCCAGTTCCAGCCCGGCAACACCCTTTGGAAAACCAGGATAGTTGTCCACCCAGTCGGTTACGGCCGCCAGCCCCCCAATGGCGCCCTTTTCGTATAAAACGGTGTCAATGTCTTCACGGGTGGTGTAGATAGCTGCGGCCAAGGCCGCCGGCCCTGCCCCGATCATCACCACATCATGTATGTCTTTTGTTGCTTTGTCAGCCATATTGTTCTTAAATCCTAATCTCTAATATCTAAGCTTGTCCTCGACTCTGATCGGGGATCCTAAACAAATCATAAATCTAAAACTCTAAATCTAAAAGTTAAACCGGCCGGACTATGCTTTGAAATTTGGATTTTGGTCATTTGATATTGTTCAGGATTTAGTGCTTAGGATTTAGGATTTTGTGGCTAGGCGACGGCGGGGGCTAGCCTTGCTAGGTTGTAGCCAACCACTACTTCCTTGGAATCATCTTGCTTGGTGATGATGGTTACGGGTACGGCTAACTGGCCGCTTGCTTCGAAGGCTTCCTTTTGGCGTTCTGGATTGGAGTCTAGGTTGACCTCCTCATAGGAATAACCCTTGGCATTTAGCCACTTCTTGACCATAACGCAGTAGGCGCAGGTATTCGTGGTGAAGATAGTGATGTTTTTGACCATTGACGAACCCTCTCTTGGTTTTTTAAGTCTCCGTATCAGTATATATAGCGCTTGTGGTTTAAGCAAGAGCGCTACATGTTGTGTTTTTTGCTCATCCTAATAACTCACGCACCTGCTGAGGTGTATGAGTTGTTAAGGATTTTTGACAGCGGTGAGTTCAATATCAAACACCAGGTCTGCCTTGCCTGGAATGCCGCCGTCCGGCCTGCCGGCATCGCCATAGCCTTGACTGTGTGGAACGATCAAGCGGCGCTTGCCGCCTACTTTCATGCCCGGGACCCCGTCAGTCCAACCCTTGATGACGCCGTCTAGTGAAAATTCTATCGGCTGTCCGCCGTCATGCGAGCTTTGGAAGATAGTGCCGTCTTTGGTTAGTGCCCCGGTGTAATGTGCGGTGACCGTGGCACCGGCTTTTGCTTCTTCACCTGTACCAACCTGCAAGTCTATGATCTGAAGTTTAGGTACGCTCGCTACTGGCTGAAAACCGTTTAATTTTGTTCCTTGCAACTGTCCCTCCTTTGGTTCTTGTGCTGCCTGGTCCGTGCTGCCCGCTACCTGCTGGGCGTCAGAATCTATAGCGGCGCTTTCCTTATTATCTTTATTTATCTGAACTATCACCGCTATGCCCGTTGCTACAGACGTAGCCAGGAATAGTATGGCAAATATAAGTGCGAAGGCTCTCTGTGTCTTAGCCACGGTTGTCTCCTGTTTATGGTTCCCTTAGCGAAAAGTCCGCTTTGCCGCCAAAACGGCAATACTATCCTCCTCGGCTGCTTAATGCAGTATACCGCCTAGACGTTGCGGGTGCTAGTGAATTCCTCGACTTGTTCTGGCCAGCCAGAGGTGTTACCGCGGATGACTGCCTGTTGTAATTCTGCAGACAGAAACGGCACGTCGGGCAGTTCGGAAAGCGGCAGCCAACCCGGCTCGTACAGGTTTTTGCCCATTTTATGGATGGCTGCCTCGGTGCTGCCGGGTGAAAGCTTAGGCTCGCCCGAAACGTAGTCGCACAGGTAGATATAGTGATCACCATAGAATTCGGCGTGATCTATAAAGACCAGGCGAGGGTTTTGAACAGTGATTGTCGCTTCTTCAAGGACCTCCCTTACAGCTGTTTGCTCTGGCTTTTCACCAATTTCTACGCTGCCGCCGGGTAAGGTTACATATTCTTTTCCAAACTTGTTCCGGCGCATAACCAGTAACCGGCCATCCCGGATGACAATAGCCCGTGCAGATGTTCTACTCATACAAACAGTATAGCCTAAGCCGGTTTATGGCGAAAAATTATGTGCAGCAGGAGAGCGAGCAGTCTGATGGGTGCAATAACGAGGTCCAGCGGATACTGGAGTAGTGCTGGCAATTGTCTGCGCCATAGCCTGGAGCCAAAGATCCGGAGTACTTCCCCGCCCAGATAGATGTAGGGGAAAGCCACCACAACCAGAAACGTACTGGATAGCAGTCCGCATATAAGGGTGACACTGAGCGCTTCCCAGAAAGGGTCGCTGAGCGCAAGCGGCACCAACGCCACCACGCTGGTGAGTGATGTTGTGATCAGCGGTCGAAAGCGGGCCCGCACGGCGTAGGCAATGGCATCACGCCGGCCGCGACCTTCTTTGCGGGCCTGGTTGGCATAATCTGTCAGTAAGATGGTGTTATTGACGGCTATGCCTATGAGGGCAAAGAAGCCGACCATCACAAAAAAGCTCAGCGGGTTGTCGGTCAGGTACAGCCCCACCGCTACGCCAAAGAAGCTGAACGGTATTGCCATGAAAATAAGCAGGGGTTGCAGGAATGATTTGAATTGAAACGCCATCAGGAGGTACATCACACACAGCAATATAGGGAAGGCAATCAGGAGCGAACTGAATGACTCCTGATTCTGCGTCTCTGCGCCAAAGTCAAAGCCAAGGGCGTCCTCTGGTAGCCCATATGCCGCAACCTTGCCTGGGGGAAACGCTCCTTCGACTTCCTCCTGCGTTGCACCAACCAGCGCGGAGGTGTCGTCGGCATCAAAGCCAGCCCGAACTTCTACTACTCTCTCACCATGAGCGCGCATCACTTGTGTGGGGTTAGCGATTTCTACCCGGGTGACCCGGGCCTCTGCTCCGTTCGGGCGTTTTACAGTCCGCCCGCTCAGAAACTTTACGACGTCATTTGCAAACGCTGTGGTTTTGGCTTCGTCCTCGCCATGAATCTGAGCACGGAATGGCAGGTCTTCTTTAGGCGGGCCAACGTCCACCTGGCTCACTTTTATTCTAGCTGTATCATAGTCCCTGAGCTGTTCCTGCAGCTCTTCTGCCAGGTGCGGCGAGGTCTGGTCGCGGTCTTTGAAGCTTATGAGGTCAATTGTGGCGAGTGCTTCTGTGGGGGACCCGGAGTTTCTGTACGTCACTCGCTCCAGGTTTTCGCCAAGTGTTTGCGCTATGCGGGCGTTAATGCCGTCAACTGCCGTTTGCGCCTGGCCTATAGAGGTGTTTGGCGGAAAACTGATAGCCGCCTGCAAAACATTGGTGTCCTTGGTGGCTGGGAAGATGTCAAACTGCAGCTTTTGGAAAAAGGGCAGGCTGGCAACGATCAAAGCGCCGGCAATCGAAAAAGCTGTGAGTCCGATAAGTGCACCCTTTACTCGCGATCGTGTGCCAACTAGCACCAATTGTGCCAGACCGCCCGACACAAATGTCTCCAGCCGGGTGATGGGGTTGCGCCCCGGTTTTGGGTGGCCCCTGAGGATGATCCCACTTGCAAAAAGCGGCACCAGTACGAGCGAAACCAGCAGCGACATAGCCAGGCTGATGATCACCGTAACGGGCAGTACGCGGATAAAGTCACCCAAGGTGCCGCCGATAAACAGCATGGGTGCAAAAGCCAGCATAGTAGTCGCCGTGCCGGCTACGCTGGCCAGCGACACGCGCTTGGCGGCCAGGGCTACAATGTGCCGCTTGCGCCGGCTTTCGGATTTGGCCGCATCTATTGCTTCGACCTTAATGACCGTGTCGTCTACAATCAGCCCCAGGCTCAGAATAAGCGCAAACAGCGTGATGGTGTTGAGGGTGTTACCAGTGAGATAGAGGATAGCAAGGGTGGTCAGCACAACCGTAAACATTGCCAAGGCGGCCGTGACACTGGCTCGCCAGGATATAAGCAAGAAGCAAATCAGCAATACTACAGCCAGGCCCTCAAGCAAACTACGCTGCAGGCCGCTGGTCTGTTCCCTGATGTCTTCTGCAAAGTCTGCGGTGACCAGTACGCCCAGATCTTTGTTGCCCGGCTCGTCACGGATATCCTCTACAGCGGCATGCACGTCGTCAGATAACTTCAGTGCATCTGCCCCGGAACTACTGATAACCCCGATGCTTACCGAGGGGTGGAATGAAAACGAACCACCCGCGCGTATACCCAGGCGGTCAAAATGCCGCAGCTCTGTGGCGGTCTTGCCTGTACGGGGATCCACGCCAGATTCAAACTGCTTGAGCACCGTTGCCCGGCTTATGCCATGGTGTTTTTGGAGTTCGGCGGCTACCCGCACGGCACCGTCGTTCAACTGCCGGAGGCTGGTTTTGCTTGTTCCATACACCGACACTAACAGGTCGTATTCTTCTGCAAATTTGGTGGCGTTGATGGGCTTGTATTCCGCCTGGACAGATGGCGGCAAAAGCTTGCCATCCTCCAGCGTTGCCCGGGCCAGCGTGTTGCCGGCAGCAGATGTGGTGCCCTCTTTGTAGCGGACAATAATGACAAAGAAGGTATCCCCGGCCTGACTGGTGACGGACTCGACCTCTGGCAATCTACTCAGGGCCTGGGTAGCCGGGCGGGTAATGTCAGCGTCCACTTTTTGCCGGTTATTTACAAAATAAGTACCATTGACCACGCTTACGGGTACATCCACCGCCGGAAAACCCTGCCGCTGCATGAGTACTGCGTAGCTGAGCGCACCCAGGACAACCAGGGCCAACAAGTAGAGATAGGTTACCTCGTGCCGGTCGTAAAAAAACAGCCCAAACCGCTGCATGAATGACAGTTGCTCAGTCTGCGTCTTCGCCACCCCTTTACGCGAAGGTTTAATCATTGCTGGATAGTATAGCCTAGAACCCATCCCAAAATAACTTCTGAGTCAAAAACCGGCAGATTTTTGACCGGCAGCCATTTTTTTTAGAGACTCACTCTACCAACCGCCGCCGCCTCCACCTCCTCCTCCGCCGCCGGAGAAGCCGCCACCTCCGCTGCCAGAGCTGGATGATGAGGTTGATGCCGAGAAGCTGGAATTAAACGTGGAGATTCCACTGGTTAAGCTGCTGGCAAAGTACACCGTATTGAAAGCCGCATAGTTACCGCTGTACCAGCCGGGCGGTTCGCGGTAGATGTTTTCAAACTGTTTTGACCAGGACTTTTCGACGCCCAGAGCTACGGCAAAGGGTAGGAGTTTTTCGAATAGATCTACTGTTTTGGATGGTTCGGCGTACGGCCGGTCGACGCTCTGCATCATTTTGAGCCGGTCCTTTTCTGCGGTATCCATGTACAGTTTCAGGCCTTTGATCTTTTCGTATTCGGCAACCCCGGCATGGGAGCGGCGTTTCATGAGCAATCCAAACCCAACGGCGCTGACGCCTGCTGCCGCCAAGCCGACTATCCACCCCCAGCCCGGCCGTACAATAAATAACAAAGCAAAGGCTCCGATCCCAAGCGACCAGAGGATGACCTGGGCTTTCAATGGCGCTTCCTCAAACATACCGTGTTCTTTGGTCAGCGAAGTTTTCAGCTTGCTGCGAATATCGGTCACGGCGGTGTGCATTTCTGCTTTTTTGATGTCTTTTATTTTTTGAATCGTACCTTTTGCGAGTGGCTTGAAGAGTGCTTCCAGCAGCTTTTTTTCGTGATATTTCAAAGAGCCCGCTTTGTCGTTTACAAGTTCCAGGCTGAATTCATGCGACTTAAACAGGCCAAGGGTCTTTTTCTCTGTATCGTGGATTTTGATGAACCCGCGGACAGCCAGGTCAATGATGGTTGCCGTGAGGTCTCTGCCATCGACGGAATAGTCCATGAGTAGTCCCGCCTCGGCGGGGGTCAAACCCTTTGGCGCTTGGTATTCCGGGATGATGACTCCCCGGCCCTTATGGTCTTTGCCCCAGCGCCACCACTGCCTGAAGGCCAGGTAGCTCAGGCTCGCTCCAACCGCCAAGCCTACGAACTGCCAGGCGTTTTCACGGTACCAATCGCTGCGGTCCCGCGGAGTAAACAAGCCTTTCTGGAAGGGCGTTGCAACTGTCAGCGTTTCGCCGGGGCCCAGTGGCCCTCGTGCTGAAAACGTATAGCCGGTCGCCGTTCTGGTGATGTCACAAACAGATTGTGTGTTTCCGAACTTGCCAGTGTAGCAGGACGCACTGGGGATGCCTTCAACTTGCCAGCCGGCAGGCATAATAACCTCACCGCTGACCTTTCGAACGGCTGTTGCCACTGGTCGCCGTTTATGTCCCAGTACCATTCATCGTATTCGCTGTAAAAGTCGATGATGTTTCGCATTTCGTATTTGATCTCGTAGGCATGCTGGCCGGTGATGGTTTTGTCGGCATCACCAATCCGCAGCACCTGGTTATTGCTCTGGCGGTAGGTGGTGTAGTCTTCCTGCTGGCCGTCCCGTGTGACTGATTTTATGTCCAGCTTGAGCAAACTGCCCCGGTAATCTACCGGAATGGCTCGCTCTATGCCGTGGTTTTGGTCAGAAAAAGTCAGTTTGATGGTTTCTGTCACGGCCAACTTGCCGGCATGTACATCCTTGCTGAGTTCATAGCGGCCATGAAAATCGTGAACGACAAAGTCATTCACGTCAGCATGAACTTTTGCGGGGACGGTCAAACAAAACAAGAGTGCCGCAAGTATCAGGCCAAGTTTCCACCCGATGTCATCCCGCACTTGATGCGGGATCCAGTTTGTTCGTTTTTGACTGGATTCCGCATCAAGCCCGGAATGACGGAGGAGGATAGCGAGCCTCATGGCTAAATCCTTTCGGCGTTGAACTTTTGTTTGGCCCGGTCGGCTAATTTGTCCAAGAGCTGGTTTATCTCTGCGGCTTTTAGTGTTTTGCCGTAGTGAGCAGCAGAGAGACGGAAGGTGAAGTGCTTGTTCCCGTCTTTTTTATAAATATCCAGAGGCATGAGACTGGTTTTTAGGTTTTCATCTGATAGTTCGTGCAGCCCGGCCAAAAGCTCATCAAACAGCGGCTGATATGGTTGGTCTCCGGAAACCTTCAAAGAAATGTCCTGTTCAACCTTCGGAAACTTTGAAATTGGTGTATACAGCTCCGCCGGGTCGGCCATGAGGAAACTATGAAATATCTCAAAACCAGCAGTGTATGCAGGCAGCTTGAGGCTCCTTGCTACGTCAGTTCGGTACTCACCCACTACACCAACAACCAGATCATTTTTGACAAGCACTGCTGCCCGCTCTGGGTTATAGGGTGTCGTCATTTGTTGTATGAGGAGGTGTTCGCCAAAGTCGGCTTCATGCAAAGGCTTCATGGTGAGTGCCCCTTGCCCGACGAACGTGTTTAGAACTTTGTGCAGGTACGTATTGGCCTGGTAGTATGCTGCGCCTTGGTAGGATTTTTGGGCTTTAGGGCTGGCGGCAAAAACCAAGGCAATGCGGTTAAGCTCTCTGGGCACGTTTTCGCCGTTTTTGTCATCTAAAAGGCCTTTGATGTGCACTTTGCCAATTTCAAAAATAGCGAATTCATCATAGCCGGCCTTTATGTTGGGGTGAATTTTCTCCAGCAGGCTTGGCGTCAGGCTGAGGCGATAGTATTGGAGGTCCGGGCTCAGGGCATTACTGAGCTCGAAGGCCTTGGTCTTGTCCTGGCCTACCCTGTCCAGCAAGTTGCCGTGGACAAAGCTGTAGGTCAGGACTTCGTTGGCACCGGCTTTGGCCAGGACATCGCGGATCCTGGTTTTTAGATCAAGCAAATTGTCCTTTTGGGCGGGCTTGATAGTGCGCTTTGGCAATACTACCGGCAAATGGTCAAAGCCATACAGTCGTCCGACTTCCTCGACGATGTCCTCCGGGATTTCAATATCTGTGCGCCAAAATGGCGGCGCGGTCGACAATTCATCACCATGGACATCTACCATGAACTCCACATTTTCCAGCAACCGGGCCATGTCCTCTGCAGGCAAATCCAGCCCCAGCCGCACATTTATAAAGCCGTTTGTAACTTTTACTGGCGCCGGTTTTTGTAGCTGGGTTTTTACATCGAATACATCACTGGCAACGTGCGCGCCGCTAACGTACTGCACAGTGGCAACAGCCTCCTCCAGCACAATGTCATTCTGCAAGGGACTCTGCCCTTTGTTGAACCGGGTTACCGCATCGGTAAACAACCCGTACTTCATAGCAGTGCGGCGGATGGAGTACATGTCAAAGTTGGCGCACTCTAGAATAATGTTTTTGGTATTTTCGTCCACCTCAGTATCCGCACCGCCCATGATGCCGCCGACGCCAATCGGTTCTTTGTCGGTGGCAATGAGTATGGCGGGGTCGTCAAAGGCAATCTCTTTACCATTTAGCAGCCTGATTTTTTCCTTTGCTCCGGCCTTTCGGGCAATCAGGACCGGCATGTCCCCACTGCGCTCTTTCACCTTGTCGTAGTCGTAGGCATGCAAAGGCTGGCCAGTCAGTATCATCAGATAATTAGTGACATCCACAATGTTATTAATAGACTTCAGCCCCACACGGCTCAGGTATGACTGAATTATGAGCGGGCTGTCGCCCATTTTGACATCTGCCATGGCTACAGCCATGAACCGCGGGACCAATTCGCCGGCCTGGTTGCGGACGTCCAGCGGCAATTTGGTTTTGCCGGGTTTCACCCGGTCCAGGGACTTCAGGTACCAGTCTGGCGATTTGAAGGCACTGTTTTGGATGCCGGCAATTTCCCGGGCCACACCCAAAATACCAAAGCAGTCCGGCCGGTGGGTGAACATCTTGTTTTCTATATCTACAATGAAATCGTTTAGTTCATAGGCATCCGCAAACAATGTGCCAGGGTCGGCCGGTGTGTCCAGGGCTACCACCCTGCCGTGATTGTCATTCAGCAGTAGTTCTGCGCCGCTGCCGAACATGCCGTTGCTGACCTCGCCGCGCAGCGGCCGGGCCTCCATAGTGAAGGGTTCCTTGTCGTGGGTACTGGGTACAACCGCTCCGGGCTGAATCCAAGCCACTTTGTCGCCTACCTGAAGGTTTTTGTCACCGCACACCACCTGCACCAGCTCTTCACGGCCGACTTGTGCTTGGTAGATAGCCAATTTGTCAGCATTTGGGTGATCCTTTTTCTCAACAATCTGGGCAATGACAACGTCTTTGTACTTTGCCCCCAGATCAATAACCTCTTCGACCGCTCCCAATTGCGCGCCAATTTTTGTGACTAACTCATCAACAGACAAATCAATGTCCGTAAACTGCTTGACCCAATTCAGACTAATTTTCATGCCGCACCCTCTTCCAACAGAGAAATTACTTGATAACCGTGTTCTTCAATTTCTTGTGGGGTGAAGAAGTCAAGCTCTTTGGTTTTGACTATAAAACCAACTTTTTTACGAAGAGACCGGCCGGTGTATTGGCCGTTGATGTCGACTTCCTTGAGTACCAGTACATCACCCGGTTGGCAGTCCCAATCAGCAAGCCGCAGTTCAAAAGTCTTTTGACCGGATTTAACCTGGTCAAAATAGTCTGTACGGATCTTTTTCTCTATAACCTTGCTCATGCCAGACCCTCTTTCATAGATACTACTCTTTTTTCCAATGTGCTCATCGCATCCAAGAAAGACTGGTCTGGATTAAGCCCATACATTTTATACAGCAGCAGAAGCGACCACATAATGTCATTTAACTCATGTTCAACTTTTTTTGCAGCAGCCGGCATATCACGGCGACCATCCATAGCCATGGTGGCTTTTACCAAGTCGCCTACGTCTCCTACCAAGCCCGAAACATAATCGCGAACATCCCATGCCTTGTGACTGGCAAGCCTATTGTACTCATCGTAATGATTAGCAACTTCAAGTGCACGATGCTGTAGTTCTTGCAAGCTCATTTAGTACTCCGCTTCTTCTTGTTCTTCGTGGCCTTCTTTGCTATAATTCTCTTTGTATCACCATGTCCGGGTAGGCCTAAGGTTTCGACCGACCGCCGATCCCGGCGTTTTTTGTACTCTAATTCTTTTTTGAGTAAGTCTATACGAATAATGTAGCCAGAATACTCTCTTAGGAGTTTCGAGAAATACCTATTCGGCGCCATGACATTGAGCAGCTTGTTTTTAGCAGCCAGAAACTTAACGAGACATCGGAAGTCACCATCGCCTGTCACGATGATAGCCTTAGTATAATTCTGATATTCAATTGCCGCGGCATGCAATACTAGTTCGGCATCGACATTGCCTTTTACAGTTTCTTTGCCGTCCTCGAAATACTGAACAGTCGGCTTGAAAACAAGAATGAACCCGGCCTCTTGGAGGGTTTGATATAAACCTTCATTGCCTGCAACCATGCCTATGAACATGTAGGCTTTCGTCACGCCATACTTGTTCGTTAAGTATAGTCGAAATTTTTTGTAGTCCATCTTCCAACCTTGTGAGCGAACACCAAGGTTCAAATTTTGACTGTCTATGAAGGCATATATAACCGGCTTGTCTTTGTTCATGCAAACTGCCTGAGGAATTCTAGCTTGCCGGAGTGGAAGTTGCGAACGTCTTCTATACCGTATTTCATCATCACCAGCCGGTCCAAGCCCATGCCACCGGCAAAACCAGTGTACCTGGTCGGATCAATACCGCCCATTTTGAGTACGTTGGGATGCACCATACCCATACCCAGCAGCTCTATCCAGCCGGTGTAACTACAGACGTTGCAGCCCTTTTTCTTGCAAAATGGACAGCTGAGTGCAAGCTCAAAGCTTGGTTCGGTAAACGGAAAGTAGAACGGCTGGCTCATAACCTCTAATTCCTGGCCGTAATATTCTTCCAGGAAGGTCTTGAAGGCAGCTACGAGATTACCCGCATGAACGTTTTTGTCGACATACATCAGCTCCACCTGATAAAACGTATGTTCGTGCCGGGCATCAACATCTTCATTACGGAAGGTTCTGCCGGCATATACCGCACTTATGGGTTCGCCCTTTTCCAGATTGCCTTTGTATTGCTGCAGCAGTCGGTTTTGCATCACGCTCGCATGAGCCGGGGCCACAAATGGATGATCATTTTTGTCTGTTTCCTTGGTCATGAAGGTATCGTAGTCGTCGCGGGCCGGATGCCCCTCTGGGAAGTTCAGCGAACTGAACATGTGATATTCATCGTCAAGTTGACGTGACTCTACGGGTGTGAAGCCCATCCGACCAAAGATATCCAGTACTTTATCCAATTCGCTCATGAGCGGGTGCTTGCTGCCGGTTTCTGATGGCAGCAGCTGCGGCTTTTTGTCGCCGACGTTGACGTCAAATGGTGCAGTGACATCTATTGGCGGTAACTGTTCATCATTTTCCTGATGCCCGGCAATTTGTTGCTCCAGCTCTGCTTTTAGCTGGTTGATTTCTTTGCCAAACCCAGCTCGCTGGTCTGCGGGTAAAGTGGGGATTTCCGCATAGAGTGCTTTTAGCTCCACGGCTTTTAGCACTTCTGCCTTGTTTTTTGCTTGATCCATCCGTGCCTTCAGTACTTCAGCAACGTCAACAATCTTCTGATTTTCATACTGCATATTGCGTTTCATTATATCCTATAGATGGGTGTTACAATAGACAAATGAGTGAAGATCAATTTACCAAGCTTTTCAAGTATATGCAGGTGGAGTTCAAAAAGGTAAACGATCAGCTTGAGCAAACGGCGACAAAAAAAGAGTTGGACACACTAACAAACGCAGTGGATGCGTATGCCAAAAAGGCCGATGTAGTATATGCAGGAGATGATGATGCTGGCGCACAAGGTAGATCGACTTGAGCAATGGATCATAAAAGTGGCAGAAGCAACTGGAGTAAAACTAACCTACTAACCATGGCTAACTTTTCATTTGATATTGTTTCGGAATACGACAAGGCAGAGATGAACAACGTCTTTGACCAAACACAGCGGGAGATCACCAGCCGTTACGACTTTAAGGGCACTCCGGCAGAGCTGGAGTGGCTGAATGCAGAGAAAACCGGCATCAAAGTGACGGGCAGCGGCGACTGGCAAATAGACGCAATCCTGGATATCTTTCGTAAAAAACTGGCCACCCGCGGGCAATCGCAAAAAGTCCTGGATGCCTCTAAAGAATCCGTGACCAGCAATCTGAAGACCACCAAAGAAGTACTGTTTAAACAAGGCCTGGACCAGGACAAAGCCAAACAGCTGACCAAGCTCATCCGGGATGAACTGCCCAAGATCAAGACGCAAATTCAGGGCGATGCCGTACGCGTTATGAGCGGCAGCAAAGACGACCTGCAGGCCGTCATGCAGCTTATAAAGTCAAAGGACTTCGACTTCCCGCTGAACTTCACAAATTATCGATAGCAGAGTTCGATCAGTCATGGTGCCAAACTGTACTCAAAACCTGTCCGGCCGGACATATTTAGAGTACAGTTTCTTTGGCCTACGACATAGTAGAATTGAGTGCTCTGTTACCACGGGGACATAAGCAGTATACTAATCCTCAAGATGGATGAAAAACAGACAACTGATAATTTGTTAGAAGCGGCCAAGACAGTTCTGGAATTGAACGACCGCGGCATTTATACGGCACCAGCTAACAGTCACCTCTATCCGCACCAATGGCTGTGGGACAGCTGCTTTGTGGCCATTGGCCGGAGGCATTATGATGTGGACCGGGCCAAGACCGAGATACTCAGCCTCCTGGCTGGACAATGGGCCAACGGCATGATGCCAAATATGATCCTGAGCGGAGGCCGCCATGACCGCGATGCCAATATCTGGCGCAGCTGGCTGAACCCCAACGCACCGGATGACCTGAGTACCAGCGGTATTACCCAGCCGCCAATCGTCGCCGAGGCTGTAGTGCGGATTGGCGAAAAGCTGACAAAACCCGAACGCCGCAGCTGGTACCTGGCCGTTTTTCCGGCGCTACTGGCCTATCACCAATGGCTGTATACGGAGCGGGATCCACATGGCGAGGGGCTTGTGCTGCTGGTCCATCCGTGGGAAACAGGCCTGGACAATACGCCGCCTTGGGTAAGCGAGCTGGAGGATCACCAGATGCCGCTCTGGATTCAAGCCGTGGGCAAACTAAAGCTTTCGCCAATCATTAACTTTTTCCGCCGGGACACCAAACTCATTCCGGCCGAACAGCGCATGCGGACCATTGACGCTCTGGCACTGTACAGTACCCAGCGCCGCCTGCGCCGCAAAAACTACGACATTAAGCGTATTCTGTCCCATTCGCTGTTTGCCATAGAAGACGTCAGCTTTAACGCTATATTCATACGGGCCAACCAGCATCTGGTACAGATCGCCAAAACCATTCGCAAAGAATTGCCAGAGGACCTCCTGACCCGGATGAAGAAAACCGAGCAAACTTTCGAAGGTCTGTGGGACCCATACACTTCACAGTATTACTCCAGAGAGTTTGTATCCCATCGGCTGCTGAAAGTACCCAGCATCGGCACGCTTATGCCGCTGTATGCCGGGTCGGTCACCAAAGAACGGGCCAAACAGTTGGTTAAGCTGCTGGAGGACGAGCACCAGTTTGGCGCCCATTACCCGGTGCCCAGCGCGCCGCTGAACAGCAGCTATTTTAATCCCCATTGCTATTGGCAGGGACCCAGCTGGGTTAATACCAACTGGCTGATTATTGATGGGCTGAGACGTTATGGGTTTGAGGATCATGCTGCCGCCCTCACAGAATCAACGATAGAGATGGTCAAGCAATCTGGCTTTTACGAATACTTCAGCCCGCTGGACGGGTCGCCCTCCGGGGCGGAAAACTTCTCCTGGACTGCTGCGCTTACCATTGATCTTCTGGCCCATCTTCCGGACCAAAAGCCGGACCAAAAGTGAACGGTAGGCCGAGTTCACTGGCTGAAGCCTGAGCCGATTTCCACTGGTCAGCAGTTATCCCCGGAGGAGCTCCATCAGCAGGTGGATCGCTAAACATAAGCAGACTAAGCACGGCGTCTCCTCCTTTGGGGTCAGTCGGCTCCCAGCCGAGCGCATGCATGCCAAAGTCACTATCACCTGACTCATCCTCTGAGAAGCCTCCATAAAAATTTGATGCGGGCATAAAATCGGTTCTCCGGCCTTAGCGTTCTTCCGGGTTCAAGGTATTTGGCTGGCTGGCCGTTTCACTTAAACCCGCCAGACGTGTCCAGTGCTTAGCAGGCACATCAAGCCGTGTAAAGGATGATTCTGCCTGAGAGCTTCCCTGCAAGGGGGTTGTTTCTACGGGAATCTCCTCTGTCATCTGGTCATCTTCATCTACCTTGTTGGTATTCAGAAACGCGGGATGAAGCTCTGTCGGCCATACCGTTGCTAACATGTCGTCCTCGTCTGTCTCTTTATTGCCAATACCGAACAGCGCTTCAATCATACTATCTGGCACACCTGCTTCATTCATGTCGGCTCCCTGTCATTACCCGTTTAGCACCTGACCGGAACTTGGCCTACGCATCATATATGGTAGGACCGTAGCCCCATTCCGGGCAGTCTGGGAGAGGACCAATTTGATCGGCTTCCGAAAGGAAAGACCCATGGTCTTTTGCTGCTTGATCTGCCGACTTTCGAGACCGCGCCAGCACAACGTCCCAGGTGGTTGACGGCGCTGTCTGGCCGTCCCCCGCCCAAGCACCATTTGGCTGCCCTGGGTCTACATCATATAAACCCTGATAGTTTGCGCCATCGTCAGGAAACGCTTCCCCGCCAACCCATAGATGTGACATCATAATATCCGGTTCACCATCCCCTGGAAAGCCGCCGCTATTTGGACCCGTATCTGACATGTTTTACGTCCTTTTTTTACAGTAATAAAACGCTTCGGAACCCACTAAATGGGTTCCAGATATGTGCGCTCAAGTGCTAAATGGTAGCACAAATCGCTTATGCTGCCAAACACATTTCCCACATCAAAAAACTACGCTCTTGTCCGGGTCCCCGTCAAACCTGTTTCACGGGGTGGGGTGAGGAACCCGTTCGGGGTTCCTCATATGCCAAAATAGTACCAAAAGTGATACAGGATGAGCCCAATGATTACAAGGTACCAGCTTAGCAGAATGCCCAGGTGATTAACGGTGGCAAAGGCAACCGTCCTGTCCCAGCCCCGGGGTGTGGGTAAGTGTCCTTCCCGGAACATCCAAAGGGTTGTGTACCAAAAAATCGGAATGGTTACGACCCAGACTGCCATGCAGTAGGGGCAGAGTGCGCCAATCCGGTAAACGCTTTGAAAAAACAGCCAGTGAATAAACCCAACGCCAAAGATAGTGCCTGCCCAGAACGTCCGCCAGTACCAGGCTTTGGCAATCCGCATGCCGGCAAGCAAACTGACGCCTACGACAATGACGGCTGTAAAGCCAATGAGCCCCAGCATGGGGTTAGGAAAGCCAAAGGCACTTGCCTGCGGCGTGTCAATAACCGAACCGCAGGCCAGGATAGGGTTGATATTGCAGGAAGGCACATGGGTGGGATCTTTCAGCACCGCAACCTTTTCTACCATCAGTACAAACGCGGCTACCAGGCCAATCAGTCCGCCGGTGACAAGCGCCCAGGGGAAATATTTTTGCAGTTTGCCCGGTGTCCGGGTTGGCACACCTGGCGTGCTACTAGCTGCAACTTTTAGATTTGTGGGCTGAGCTACCTTTGCTGTTTTTTTAGCCGGCATGTTATTCCTCCAATCCGTCTAATAATTTTGTCTCTTCGGCTGTTTCCGTGGCCTCTTCAGTGGCTTTGTCCGCCAATTTCTGCACTTTGCCCAGTTTGCGTTCGATGGTCCGGCTTTTAGTGCTGGCCGAGTCTATGGTCCTGGTAGCTTGCACCAGCTTGTCCCGCGTTTTGTCCAGCAGATCGCCAAACTTGCCAAATTCTCCCTTGATGGTGGTCAACAGCTCCCATACCTGGCTGGTTTGTTCGGCAATGGCCAGGGTGCGGAAACCCAGCTGGTAGCTGTTCAGAATAGCGGCGATAGTGGTGGGCCCAGCCACGGTTACGCGGTAATCATGCTGTAGGTGCTCAAACAGGCCAGGTTGGCGCAACACCTCGGCGTACATGCCTTCAATCGGCACATACAACACTGCAAAGTCGGTTGTTTTGGGAGGAATAATGTATTTTTCCTTGATGGACTTGGCTTCTAGCTTGACACGGGTTACCAGGCCCTTGGTTGCTGCAGTGACGCCTTCCAGGTCGCCTTTTTCCTGGGCTGCCACCAGCCGCTGGTAGTCCTCAAGCGGGAACTTGGCGTCGATCGGCAGGTAGATAAAGCCTTTGGCGGAACTTTTGTCCGGCAGCTTGATACAAAAATCTACTTGATCCTGGCTGCCCGGGCGGAGCATGACCTGCTTGTCATAGTGGTCACGCACAAAAATTTGTTCCAGCAAGTTTTCCAACTGGACTTCACCCCAGGTGCCGCGGGTTTTGACGTTGGTCAACACACGCTTGAAATCACTCACATCAGTGGCCAAGCCTTGCATTTCGCCAAGGCCTTTATGAACTTGTTCCAGCCGTTCGCTGACTAGTTTAAAACTGGCACCCAAGCGTTTTTCCAGGGTGCTTTGGAGCTTTTCATCCACGGTGGCACGCATTTTTTCCAGTTTTTCGGCGTTGTCTTTTTGGAGCGACTCCAGCCGGCCTTCTACGGTTTTGCGGATGTGCTCCAGCTTGTTATCGTTTTTGTCCCGCAAGCGTTCCAGCTGGTCGGTGAGCTCCAGCCGCAAGTCTTTATTGGCAGCAGAGAACTCTTTGCGGCTGAGGGCAAACTCTTCCCGCAAAGAGCCGTCCAGCCCGGCCCCGCTCTTGCGTGTTGCCAGATAGACCAGCCCAACCAGGTTGAGCACCCCCAAAATGATGACCACGATAATCATTAGCCTGATTATATCTGATCGAGGGCCAGCCGGCTACTGGCTATGACCATCGTAGGCCTCGTCATGACCAGGATGGTCTTCCATCCCTGTGTCATAGTGAGCTCCCTCGACATGCGCGCTGGCTTCTTCTTCGGCATGACCGGTGTCAATGTATTGGTGTGCTACCGTCGTGGTGATACCAATCACCACTATACCTGCAATGAGTAACGCTGCTGCGAGGTGGCCGACCTTACGCTTAGATTCCTCATGAATAGTCGGGATCAAATCGCTGGAAGCAATGTATATAAACATACCGGCCGTGACGGCCAGCAGCGCGCCCACCGGCAATTCTGATTCCGATCCCAGCCAGAAGGTCACGAGTGCGCCTATTGTAGACGTCAAGGCGCTTAGTACATTAATAAGTATCACCCTTCGCCTGGCATAGCCGAACTTTAGCAGCAGGCCAAAATCGCCGATCTCCTGCGGGATTTCATGGGCAGCCACCGCAATTGCAGCAACGATACCGGTTGGTACGTCGATCAGAAAGGCTGCACCAATGGCAACACCGTCCAGAAGATTATGAATACTGTCGCCAGCAATAATGAGCGGCGCCGGTGAACTGACCTGACTGTGTTTGCCATCATGTTCATGATGGTGATGAAACCAGTGCAGGAAATGCTCCAGTAGAAAAAACAGCACCATACCGCCCAAAATCCATCTGGCGGCTATCTCTGCGTCCAGCTCATGCAGGGATTCCGGCAGCAGGTCAAAAAACGCTGCCGCCAGCAAGGCCCCGGCTGCAAAAGGTGTCGAGTAGCGGGCCAGCGCTTCTGCCGTTTTTTTGCGGCTTAAAAGCAGCATGCCGCCAACCAGTGAAAATACACCGCCAACCAGTGAAAAAAATAATACCTGCCAGTAGTTTGCCATGTTCATGTTCCTTGTATGTTATACCAGCAAGTATAGTGAGTCTGACGAACTCTGCAAATTAGTCGCAATTTTAGTCGTTATTGCAACTTACACAACAAGAGTGCCTGATGCTATAAGTTAATGACTCCTGGATCGGGTATGTGTAAGATTGAGCTGACTGGCAACCGTGTGGCATCCTGTTCACTCATATGACCGCTCGCCTCTCGGGTTGCATCTACCCAGGCATCGTGTTGTCCGAGCGTCAGGTGGATGCCAAGCCGGTCTGCGTGTTCGCCAACAAGCTTCCAAGGGTTGTCTCCTGGACGGAGCCTTACTATGGTCGGCAGATCTGGGGTGGTTGGTTGTTTTGGCAACGGCACACCAGTTGGCATCTGACCCAGTACCCTGGAGCCGCCCCACTGATGGTTGGCCATGTGGCGTCCTCCCAGTGACTGATGGTCAAACCCTAGCCCAAATTTTTGGATCGTGTACAAGCCCAGCGCACCCATAGCCAAGCTGCCCAGCCCGGCCAACATCACCCGCCCCCGGCTTACCCTGCGTTCGCCCGCAGCATCTTCTTTGGTGAGCACCTTTCGAGGCGCCAGACCCGATATTCCGATTATTGCCTTGGTTTTTGCGGAAGTCCGTAGAAGCTTGATCTTATCCTTTAGGCTGTTGTGTCTGTGCAGCGGGAGTTCTGCATGTGTCTCGTCGTCACCGTGAGGTTCAGAATGGCGACCTCCATGCTCATGTTCATGAGTTGCATCCGGGCTGCGCCACATACGCTGAGCCAAATGGCGGCTCTTTAGGCTGTACCAGACCCCAACCCCAATCTCTGCCACCGGCCGCAGGAAGGCCGAGGGGATGAGCGCGGTAGCAAGTAGTTTGAACGATGTCTTGCGGTCAATCTCGGCATGTTCTACAGCTTCTTGGTGTACGGTGTGGTTATTTGCTGTGCGGCGGATCATCCACTCACTGATACCAAAGTTGCCTGCCGCACCGACTGCCACCGGCAGGAGATTGCTTGTCTCCAGCCCCATATGAAGCAACTGCCGAGGCTCATCTGCGGCATCGCCGATAAATTCCCCAGTATGGAACCCGGTATGGAGTAAAGAAGCACCGGCCGCTATGCCTATGGCTGCCGCGGCGGCCTTTCGCCACTTCCGGTGGGCCGAAGTTTCTTTGTTTGTTTCGGTGATTTTTCCTTCTGCGGCTAAAGCAACAGCCTGCAGGCCATAAGCCAGGGCGTCGCCAACGTTGTGCAGGCTATCCATGACCACGCCCAGCGCATCACGGGCAACGCCCGTTTTAAGCTCGAACGCGCTGAGCGCCAGCGAACCAATCGCAGCTACGCCGTAGGTAATCCGATCCTTGATCCCGGTACGGATGTTGGGGTCGCTGACGCTCAACGTTTCGTTATGCGGGTGATTATGCAGATGAGGCGTGTCATGCGCGGTACCATGCTTGCTATGAGCGTGTTCTAAAGGAGATTCATCCAATCGCCGGCTTTCGCAGGACAAGCTAGCTGGACGGGGTTCTAGTGATGATTCGGGACGGCAGCCGGGCGCAAAAAGACGCTCCAGCTCCTGAATTTCAGCAGCAAAGTTTTTGTCATTCAGAGAGTTCGGCTGCTCTACCAAGCCACTTTCGGTCATAGTCACGCCTGTCAGGATATCAGCATAACAGGGTACACTGCAAAATTGTCGCAATATGTGCTAGTATTGCATCATGTCTGGAGAAATTCCCACTATTGCAGTCGTTCTCAAACAGAACGGTTACAGCCTGACCAAAACCCGGCAGCAGGTATTTAACGCTCTGGCAGACAGTGACGCCCTGAGCATGAGTCAACTGACGCGTAAACTGCAGCACAAAATGGACCGGGCAAGTATTTATCGGACAATCGACCTTTTTGAGAAACTTGGTGTGGTTAATCGTCTGCAGATTGGCTGGAAGTACAAGCTGGAACTCAGCGAAGCCTTTGCCGGGCACCACCACCACGCCGCCTGTATGCAGTGCGGAAAAGTTACCGCCTTTGAAGAAAACCCAGAACTGGAAGCTGGCATCCACGCTCTGTCCAAAGAACTGAATTTCCAGCTCACCAGCCACAGCTTGGAACTCCGCGGCCTGTGCCCCACCTGCCAATCTGACCCAAAATAACACCTACAGAAGACAATTTTCTATAGACCCGGCTTCATGACACATTGGTGCGGCTGTCCGTTATTTGATACTATGACGCAATAAAATCTATAAATGAAGGGTTGCACAATGTGGAAGCGTCATGTAGATAGCGGCTGGGAAGTTGATCCGGGCATCGTGAGGGTGGATCCCCAACTTGTAGAGAGCGGCGTAGTTGCCGAATATGATATAGTGGCCGGTCCGCCTGCCGGTGATCTGTCGCTTCCGCTTTTTAGTGATGTGTTTAGCAGGTCGGGCCAGAACTATATCCTGACTCCCGCTTCAGACAGTATAGAGCCGGATTATATGGAAGCAGTCAGGGGCCGGCCTCCCCGCTGGTATGAGCAGTCCATGGGTCCCTATAGATTCCCCTACTCGGTAGCCGCTCTCGCCAAAAAAGAACGGCTACCCATGGTGGCTTTGCAAATGCATGCAGACGAGAGCCATGCTATAGTAGGCGACCCAGAGGCAGATCACTGGGGGGTGACCGATCCGAGAGACATTGAAGTGGACTTACGCGGCCATGTTGGACGAGGTGGGGGCGTTATTTCTGTAGATGTTGAAGAAGGTACGGTACAAAGACTTGCCTTTCGGGCACGGTTTAGACCGGAACGACTCCCCGACAGTGTTTGGGCGCCGGAGCCAGGAGAACGTGGCGTTGGTAAGGTAGCTATGTTCTGGGTGCCACGGGAAGATGGCCCTCATTCACCAGATGCTATGCGCGATTTTCCAGACCCCACAGAGGGACTATTTCCAGAGCAATAGAACACAGTAAGCAGCAGCCAGTATCTATACTATCCAACCTTTCTGAGAATTTCTCGGAAAGGCCGTCAGGTGGAAGAGGTGGATCATGAGCCCTGCAGCCTGTTGGAGCCGGATGTCCCGATTTACTCGGGACTCCGCGCGAACCTGCCCGCGGCGAGAGAGGATTCTCGCCGCGGAACTAAAATGACCCCGGGTGAATAACCCAGGGTCTGTGGAAGCCTCACACTTCCGCTTTCAGCTTACTCTGCGAACAAGTGCATTGCAATACTAAAGCATAATCATTTTGAGGATTTTCGCGCAGGCGGCCAGGGAATGACGTCGGCCAGCAGTATCACCAGCAGGCCGATGATAAATCCGCCCGCTACATCCAGCGGCGCATGCACGCCCAGGTAGATTCTGGACCAGGCCACCAGTCCGATCCACAGAACTGGTACCCAGCGTAGCTGCTTTGGCAGGTACGGCAGGACCGTCAGGCTGACGACTGTGGCAAGCGCAGTGTGGGCCGAGGGAAAGCCGCTGCCCACAACCGTAATCTCCCGCGAGGTCACTTCACTCAGCAGTATCATAGGCCGTGGCCGGCTTACCACAACTTTAATGACTGCCACTATGCCGTACGCCAGCACGCCGCCGCGAAGAACCAGCAGACTGGGCCTTGGGTTCCACTTTATTACAAGTAATAAGCCGACTACGGCAATCATCAGCCAGAAGTTGCCTAACTGGGTAGCGACCAAAGCAAACCAGCGCAGACTGTCGGGCATACCATAGATCCAGTCAAAGACGCTTCGTTCTGCTGCACCCATGTCACCGGTCGAAGCCATGAGTGACAGTGCGGCCAGCACGGTTATAAGCGCATAAACTACAGCGCTACGCCTATGTTGCCAAGCATTGCCTTTTCTCCCCCTTGTCATGTATCCAGTATACGACATATCCATGAACCTGCCTTTAGATCTGATCCACGTGCGCATATGCTTTGTACTCTAAATTTGTCCGGCCGGACAAATTTAGAGTACAGTTTGAGTTTAGCTGCGGTGATTCTTTAACCCTCCAAGCTGTGGATCCGGTCGTGGTCCAGGCCGTAGTGGTGGGCTATTTCGTGCCAGATGGTGTGCTTGATTTGCTTTTTCAGTGCTTTTATATCTGATGAGGTGTGGACAATCGGATTTTTAAAGATAGTTATTTTGTCCGGCAATACCATGTTGTAACCATTGCCCCGCTGGGTACGCGGAACGCCTTGATACAACCCAAAGAGTGTTTGATTGCAGTGGAGCTTCAGCTCAACGCGCTGTTCGGCCGTAGGCTCGTCCTCGTATGTGACCAGGACATTGTCCAGGCCCTTAACATATTTTTCCGGTAACTCGTCCATGGCCTCGCCAATGAGCTTTTCAAATAGTTCGTCATCGACACTTAACATGTTAACCAGTATATCAGCTTATGTCTGTCAAGTGTGTCTAATTCGCGTCGCGGCGCAAGAACAGTTGCCAGGTGATAAGCCAACCCACTACAAGGTATACACTACACACTACAACTGCCCGCCCTACTGACAACTCCCCTTGTACTGTTTGTGCCGCTTCTCCGCCAAAAGCAGAGATCACACGTTCAAAGGCAGAAAACGGCAGGTAGGCGGCCTTTTCCTTAAGGATAATGCCAAGAAGCGGTTCAACCGTAGAGGAAAACAGGAACAAAAATGCAATAGCCGCCACAATGCTTCTGGTCAGAACGGTTATCAGCAGGGCGATGAGTATCTGGCCAATGTTATAGAACAACACCCGGCCGGTCATATACAACCAGTCTATATTTTGCGCCGGCAAAGAAGCGTCGCGTAAAGATAAGCCTAGGTAGTACCCGGCAAAACCGACCAGACCGCAGATAGCGGTAAAGGCAACGGTATACCAGACCAGGGTCAGAATCTTGGCCAACAACACTTTGCTGCGACTGTTGGCTGCAGTGAGGGTATACATGATTATGTTGTAGCGGTATTCGTGCGCCATATACAGCACTGCCACAAAAGTACCGGCAGCACTGGCAAGCAAGGTGGAATTGCGAAAGATCTCTTCAACCGCTTTGTCGCCCAGTACAGAAGCCGGGGAGCCGCTCATTCCCTTGTAGCCCTCTACCCAAAACGACGTTCCTGCAACGATCAGCAGAGCAAGAATGCCCATGACATACGTGGACCTTACTGACAGGAGTTTTCTGGCCTCGCTCTTCAACAAAGGAATCATGTAACAGCCTCTTTCCCGCCGACAACCGATTTGGTATGGTACTCCTGAGCATTGGCGGTAAGTTCCAGGAAAGCGTCCTCTAGTGATGCCATGTGCGGCGCCAGCTCCAGAATAGTCACTCCGTTCTTAAAGGCCAGCTTACCAATTTGGTCTGTGCTGGCGCCCTTTACCGTGAAGCCTCCGTCTTGCGGCTCGGTGGCAAAACCGGCTTTGGTCAGGGATTTTTCGAGCGATTTCTGTTTGTTGCTGCGCACGAATACGCTGGAGTGGCCATTGCCCGCCACCAGTTCCTTCATTGACGTATCGGCAATCAATTTGCCTTTGCCAATAACTACTACGTTGTCGGCCATCAGCGCCATTTCGCTGAGCAGGTGGCTGGAAACAAACACGGCATTGCCGTCGTCCGCGTAGCTTTTCAGAAAATCACGCAGCCAGGCAATGCCCTCCGGGTCCAGGCCGTTGGCTGGTTCGTCCAGCAGCAGGTATTTTGGTTCCCCCAATATAGCTGCCGCTACACCGAGGCGCTGGCTCATGCCAAGGCTGAACTTACCCGGCTTTTTGCGGCCGACATCGCTTAGGCCCACAAGTTCCAGGACTTCATCTACCCGCGAATGAGGCACACTGCCGGCGTCTGCCAGCACCTTCAGGTGGCTGCGGGCGGAACGCGTGGGGTGAAAGGCTTTGGCTTCCAAAAGGACTCCCACCACCTTTGATGGCTGATCATACTCACGCAGGGCCTTGCCGTCAAAAGTCGTCGAACCGCCGCCGTTGTCCAGCCCCAGCATGAGCCGCATGGTAGTAGATTTACCCGCCCCGTTTGGTCCCAGGAAGCCGGTAACCTTGCCGGTCTCAACTCTGAATGTAACATCGTCTACCGCAACTTTTCGCCGAAAGCGCTTCTGCAGGTTTTGAACTTCAATCATCAGGACTTATTCTACAGTGCCAGACTGCAAAACTACAAACAACAGAACTCATGCACAAGTAATACGGTGTGGGATTTTTCTACTCGTAGCGCAATGCCTCTATAGGGTCTTTTTTACTGGCACGCCGCGCAGGCAGCGTGCCGGCGAGGAAGGCGATGGTCATGATGATGAGCATAATGGCAAGCACCGAGGTCAGAGGGAACGATGTCAGGTCAAAGCCAGCCAAATCCTTTAGAAAGGTATCTGATGCCACCCTGTTGGCGAGCTTGCCGATGCCGATTCCCGCCAATGATCCGAGCAGGCTCCCCCAAAAACCCAGCAAAATAGCCTCTATGCTGAAGAGCAGGAAGACCCGTTTGCTACTCATTCCCATGGCCTTCATGAGCCCTATCTCTTTGGTGCGCTCCTGGACCGCCATCAGCAAAGTATTGATGATGCCGAAGCTGGCTGCCAGCAGAGCGATACCGGCAAAGAAATTAAGTACCATGATGATCGCGTCAATAACCTGCTTGAAAATGCCAATCTGGTCGTCAAGTGTGGCTGCGGTGTAGCCCTTACTGTCCAGGCCGTCTTTGATTGTCTGCATATCCTGGTCGCTGATATTCTGGTCTACTGTGGCAAATGCGGCTATGTACTGGTTCTTTTGGGCGTCGGGCAATCCTTCTGTCTGAATATCGTTCAGGGCGGCCATGAGTGATTTGTTCCCCTGTGCGCCGCCGACTGTGCTAAGCAGTGTTTGTTGTTGTACGCCGACTATCGTGGCTTCGACAACCTGCTGTTCGCCCAGGCCCGAAGTTACGGCTATTTTTACTTGTTCGCCAACCGCTGCCTCGTTCGAAACAAAGCCGAGCAGCTCCACATAGCTAATCGGCACAATCAGTTCCCGGGCTTCTATGGCGTTGCCCAATGATTTTCCGGCCGCTATATCAATATTGGTGCCGTCTATAAACGACTGCATGGTCAGCTTGTACTTTTTGTCACTGTTCCCCTGGATATAATCCGGCGCGGGCAGGATGGCAGGCTCGATGCTCTTTATGCCCGGCTGGCCCTGGATCGACTCGATATCTTTTTGGGTCAACACGGCCATCCCGCCCGGACCGTTCACGCTATTACCTGACACTGTACGATTCGGATCATATTCTTGTGGTCCGCCGTCGAACGGGTTGCTTATCTTGGCTTGCACCTCCAGGACGTTTTTGGCGCCTAAATTGCCGAGCTGCTTGTCTATATAAGTGGAAATACCGGCCCCCATGCCGTTGGTGAGCGTCAGGGTCAAAGCACCGATAAAGACTGCCACGATCGTCAAAAATGACCGCAGCTTGCTGCGCATCATGTTACTGCTGGCGGTCAGGAAAATGTCTACGAGTTTCATGCTTTGCTCCTTGTAACGATTTGGCCGTCTTTCAAGTGTATCTGGCGATCACAGCGCTTTGCCAGGTCGTCGTCGTGTGTCACCACAATCAAGGTAATGCCTTTTTCTTTGTTTAGCTTAAACAACAAATCCTCTATCTTTTCACCGGTGTGGCTGTCCAGGTTGCCGGTAGGCTCGTCCGCAAAGGATGATACGCGGGGCATTTATAAGGGCACGGGCAATGCAGACACGCTGTTTCTGGCCGCCGCTCAGGTCGTTGGCCTTGTTCCTGGCTTTATCAGCCAGCTCAACCGCTTCCAGTACTTCCATACCGCGGCGGGTGCGCTCCCGGCGGCCGATGCCGGCGATCTTGAGCGGCAAAATCACATTGTCCAGCACGGTATTGTTGGCGTTCAAAAAGAATTGCTGGAATACAAAGCCAAAACTTTGGTTGCGCAAATCATCTAGTTGTCTCCTGGGAAGCTGATGAGCGTTTTTGCCGTCAACGGCAACCGACCCGCTTGTCGGCTTATCCAGCAGCGCCAGCAGGTGCATGAGCGTACTCTTGCCCGATCCACTTTTGCCAATGATGGCAATGGACTCGCCAGGCTCGATAGCCAGATCGACATCCTTGAGTGCCGTAAAGGCCGTTTCTTTCTTGCCATACGTTTTTTGTAATTTTTCAGTAGCTATGACGGACATCGGCTCCCCTTCTTTGTTTTTTAATAAGCTGGAGTATTTGCTTCTACCTTATCATCTCTGGCCCAAACTCTAAACCACGTGACGCCCAAATGCAGCAACCTCTTGCGTTAGAACCAATTCCAAAGCTTTCCGCTGACTCCGACCTCGCATACGCTATTGACAGTGGCAGTTGTTGAAATTACTATAGCCTTATAAGTATAAGGGGAATCCGCATGCCGGGAAAAGCAAAATCATCCAAAAAGACCAGCAAAAGCAAAAAGCTGTCAAAGCTCCCTTGGGCTTCGGGTAAAAGCCCGCTGTTCGCTGCGACCCTGGTCGTGTTCGTCGTAGCCGTGCTAGGTGGTGTCTATACGCTTCGTAGTAGTCAGGCGTTGGGGCAAGTTTGCAATAAGGATTCATCACCCTGGTGTTCGCCCTCTGTAGACGAATGTCTGAAGTTTATGCCTACCCTCCGCGAAGAAGTACCGCCCAGAACCAGAAACGGTTGCACCGCCGCAATACAAGCCTTTTACAGGTATCTCTACCACATAAACATAACAGTGGACGGCCTGTTTGGCCCGAAAACACGTGATATTACAAAGTATTATCAGGCCAGCAGAAGCTTAGCCTATGTAAAAATTGCACCGACTGGCTTCCTGAGTAATCGCAGCGGCGACAGAAGCTGGGTTAAAGTACATGCCGACTGCATGGCGACCGGCAGAATGCACAAGGTATGCACCGACCACTATAGGTACAGGTAGCCTCAAGTAACTGCCGGGGAGTAGCGTCGTTCGACGGTGGTTGCCTGCCGGGTATATACTGAGGTTTATGTCCAGGGAAATGCCTCTTGCCGAACGAATGCGACCCGCTGCGCTCAAGGAAGTCGTTGGCCAGGAGCATCTGGTTGCGTCCGGAAAAATCATTCGTGAGATAATTGATCAAAAGCAGCCGACCAGCCTTATTCTCTGGGGGCCGCCTGGTAGCGGCAAAACCACCCTTGCCCGGATCATTGCCAGGGAAACCGGGGCGGAGTTTGTAGAACTCAGCGCTGTCACGTCAGGTAAAGCTGATGTCATGAAGGTAGTAGCCCGGGCTGAAGCCAATCAGCGCCTTGGTATGCAAACTATTTTGTTTGTAGACGAAATCCACCGGTTTAATAAAGCCCAGCAAGACGCCTTTTTGCCACATGTAGAAGACGGCACCATCATTCTCATCGGCGCCACCACCGAAAATCCCAGTTTTGAGGTCATCACCCCATTGCTCAGCCGCAGCCGGGTGCTGGTGCTCGAACCGTTGGGTAAACCAGACATCATTGCCATCATTAAGAAAGCGGCCAAAGCAGAAAACGTGACCGCCAAACAACTGCCAGCCAAAAGCATTGACCTTTTGGCCGAACTGTCCGGCGGCGACGCGCGGGTAGCCCTGGGCAACCTGGAACTGGCCCGTCAGCTCAGCAAAGACAAAATCACCCCGGAGGTAATAAAAACCGCAGCCCAAAAGCGGGTACCCGGCTATGACAAAGCCGGCGAACAGCACTACAACATCATCAGCGCGTTTATCAAAAGTATGCGAGGCAGTGATCCTAACGCCGCCTTATATTACCTGGCACGAATGCTCCGTGCTGGCGAAGACCCCAAGTTTGTGGCCCGCCGGATGGTCATATTTGCCAGCGAGGATGTGGGCATTGCCGCCCCGGCGGCGCTGAACCTGGCCGTCTCTACCTCTATGGCCGTGGAACGTATCGGCATGCCGGAGTGCCAGTACAACTTATTCCACTGCGCCACGGTACTGGCCAAATGTGAAAAATCCCGGGCAGTTGCAGACGCTATGGCCAGTGCCTTGGCTGCCGCACGGGAACATCCGGACCTGCCCGTGCCACTTCATTTGCGTAATGCCCCTACCAAACTTACGAAAGACCTTGGCTACAGCAAAGACTACAAGTGGGAGGCGGACTTCAAACACAGGGCTGGCTTTTTGCCCGACGACCTAAGGGATTTAGAGTTATTCTGATACTCAGAGCTAACCCAATCCTCCCTGTCGGCCAAAACTGAAGGTCTACCACTTTATATCTGTTTTTCGTTTTTGGTTCGTACCTACGGGTACGACCAAAAGCCGAGAAAACAGATACAAAATCAAGGTTGCTGCTTCAGTTTTGCTTATAACAGGGAGGATTGGATTAGCTCTAACAGGCAAGGGGACTTGATTGAGGGATGACAGAGCTGGGGGGTTTGGGGTCGGTTACACGACTTGCTCCCAGGGTAGATTCGGTTTGCCAAAGTGACCGTAGGCGCTGGTTTGGCCGTAGATAGGCCGGGCCAGGTCAAGTGCATCAATGATCCCTTTTACCGAAGTGTTGATAAGCTTGTCTTTGAAGGCATAGAGCTCGTCTTCACTCACGGTAGCTGTACCAAAGGCGTCTATGGTCTGCATGAGCGGCCGGGGCTTGCCAATGACATAGGCCAACCCTACTTCACAACGAGTCGCCAGTCCGGCCGCCACAATGTTTTTGGCAATATAACGCGCTGCGTATGCCCCTGAACGGTCAACTTTGCTTGGGTCTTTGCCGCTAAAGGCACCGCCGCCCACCCGGGCATAGCCGCCGTAAGTATCTACTACAATTTTGCGACCAGTCAGGCCGGCGTCACTCTCTGGCCCTGGAATATGCCACAAACCGGTGCCGTTTACCACGATGTCTGCGTCTGCTGGCAGGTCAAATTTGTAGCGCTCCAAAACAGGTGTAAAAACGTGTTTGATGACATCTGCCCGCACACGAGCAGCCGTAGCCTTTTCGTCATGGGCCACGGCCGCAACCAGGTTTTCAACAGCCACCGGCTTATCGTTTTCATAGCGTATTGTTACTTGTGCTTTGCCGTCTGGGCGTAGCCATTTGAGTGTTCCTTTTTCACGGACCTCATCAATTTGGCGGGTGAGCGCGTGAGCCAGCGCAATCGGCAAAGGCATAAGTTCCGGGGTTTCCGTGCAAGCATAGCCAAACATCATACCCTGGTCGCCTGCACCATCATCATCCACACCCATAGAAATTTCTGGTGATTGTTCGTGAATGTCGTTGCTAAAACTCGACTCTTGGCTGAATCCCCACTTAGGCTCGGTATATCCAAGACGCTTTACAGTATCCCGGGCAACTTTTTCGTAATCTATCCTGGCTTTTGTTTTGATTTCGCCAAACAGGCAGATCTGGTTGGCTCCGGCTACGGTCTCTATGGCTGTGTGGGAATGAGGATCTTGCTTAAAAGCCGCGTCAACTATGGCGTCACTGATGGCATCACACATTTTGTCTGGATGGCCGGCGCACACGGACTCACTGGTAAATAGTTTTATACCCGCTGGTTCGCGTGTAGCCTTGGCTGCGTTTGACATTAAAAAATCCTTTCTTGGTCTTGCCAGGAAAGGATTTACGCGCATAAAAGAGCGGATATCTTTCCCGGTAAGCCGGGTCTAGATGGAGCACCAACACCTTTATAGGCAGGTTGCTAGCGGGTCGCAGAGCTAGTACTCTCACCGCTTCTTTATATCTTTAAATTGTTAAGCCTTTCTACAATATCACGGTCATGCCTGAGTCACAAGTGAGCACCGTATGAGTATTAGACCTCTCCCCAACCCCCTCCGATCTGCAGCCAAATCTCAGGGCAATCTGACAAGTTTTTTGTGTCCAACCGTAACTACGGTTACGCTTAGCCCCAAGAAAACTGTCAGCTTGCCCTGAGATTCGCCTTCGAAAACAGAGGGGGTTGGGGAGAGGTCTAGCATATATTTCCTGCTTCACCAATGAAAAAACCCAACTTGTTAACGTAGCATAGCTGGTAAAATATTTTGGCTCTTTTGAACAAACGACCACGTCAGTATCATGGCCGTTTTTAATTACCCGAAAAAGGAGGGACATAGAAATCTATGAGCACGCCTGAAGCCTTGGATGGAAAGGAAATACCTGGCGTCCCGCATGACGACTTTACGTATCTTCGGAAGGGACCCGGCGATTATGATTACGGAGATCAGCTTTTACTGCCTGAACATCTCTGGCATGAAAAAGTTTTTCAGTCTGATTTTTGGAAAGTAACGGCAGAAGTACTTGCAGGCTCGTTCTTTAGTGCGGGCGGCATGCAGGACGAGCAATTTTGCGACCAGGTCGCTGCTGGTATGCAGTTGGTCGAGGAAGGGGAAATTACAATTGACCCGGACATGCTGCACGATCCTCTGGTTGTAGAGGCTGTAGGCAGCTGGAAATTGCCTCCCTCTCACACAATAGCGCCGCTAAAAGTAGATGGTTTGGTATCTGGTATTTACCTGTTTTGGTTGGCAGCCCAAGAAGACGCTATGCGACTTGTCACAGATCCTGACTTCCAACTGCCAGGCAACCGTGAACTAAACCAACGATTTCGGGATCGTGGCGTACCCTTGTACCGCACATCCAGTACAAAACCGGTCGAACTACACGCCATTCATGCTTCTTACGATGCGCTTAGAAATGACCCCGCCGCTGCCAGTGGGAGTATGGACGACTTCTTACTAAAGCATGCCCTGGCACCGCACCTGCAGGGAATACTCTATTGGGGAACCTATAACCGCCCCAGAAGGGATGGTGGTGACCGTCATGAAGCCCTGTGGCTCACTGCTATCAGCATGGCGTCAGAAAAATCAGCAGAAGATCGCACCTTTTACGAAAGGCTTTTAGTGCGCAAAGGCCGCGCCCTCCAACACCTCCTGAGTATGACCCGTCCAGAACTGGCTGAGCATGATCTGGTGGAAGTGCGTGAAACCCACGACGCTGCTGTAGATTTATTAAATGAATCCCGGCCAGAAGACGAACAAATAGATACACTTTTAGATGGCATAGACCTGCCCGGACAGGACAGGCCAATGATTTATCTACCTCCGCGGGCGCTTTTAGAACCCATCCAAAATCTCCAATCCCGCGCCAAAACCGCCCATTCCGGCCCCAATCCGCCCTGATCCGTCTGCCGTACCCACGGGTACGGCAGACAAACCAGAACAAATTGGTACTCGAAATGGAGCAATTTTGGCATCGGGAGCGAGATCCTAGATGGGTTCTTAGAACCCATCAGGGTAGAACGACTACCTACTATCTGGTAACTTAACCGTAAAAGTAGAGCCCTCGCCCGCCTCGGACGTAAGATCAATACTGCCCCCATGCAAGTCAATAACCTTTTTTGCCCAGTATAACCCGAGGCCGGAACCACCTATGAGGTTAGAGTGGGCGTCCACCCGGGAAAACTTTTGAAACAACTTTTTCTGATCTTTTTTGGTGATGCCAAAGCCCTTGTCGTGTATCTCCAGCCGAACCATCCTATCCATTTTGCTTACGCTCAGACGAACCTTTTCGCCAGCTGGCGAATACTTGCCGGCGTTGTCTATGAGGTTCTCCAGGACCATACGCAGCAGCTCCTTATCGGCCCTGGCCTTTATAGAACCTTTGGCTGGGCTAAACAACAATTTCTGGCCTCGCTCCTTGAAAGCCTCGGCTTGCTGGGCTGCTACCTCGCCCATCAGCTTATTCAGGTCGCAAGTTGTTTTGTTCAGCGGCAGTTTCCCGGCGTCTATCCGCGCCACGTGTAGTAAATCTTCAATAATCTTTAGCTGCCGCTCGTTGTTTTCATATGCCGTAGTGACGTGAGCATGCTGTTGCTTGCTCAGGCGGCCGGCGTAGTCCTGCAACAACATACCCAGGTATTGCTTAACGCCGGTGGCAGGCGTGCGGAGCTGATGAGAGGCAATTGATATGAATTCGTCCTTAGCCCGGTTCAGCATCTCCAGTCTGGAGCGCTGTTTGGTGAGCAGCGCTGCTTTTTGTTCCAGGTACTGTTGACGTTTCTGGGTTTGCTCGCGCTCGGAAACCACCGCCGCCATGGTCATAAAAGTCGCAGCGGTGATGCCTATAAAACTTTGTAGCAACAAAAGATTCTGGCTTAGCGTAAGCGCACTGGAATAGTTGTGGGTAGTGACTGTTTCCCAAATAGCAATGCATGACACTATGAACATGGCCGTGACGCTGCCGCGCTGGCCAAACCTCAGCGCAATCCATATTAAAATCGGGAAAATAATGTAGGCAAAGGTAAGCGGCCTGATGTCCCGCCCGGGCAGACCGCGAAAGATCACGATGCTTACTGCAGCCAACAGCAGGATAGGCACTGCGGCGGAGGCAAATCGGCGTGGATCCAGCGGCCTGCGCAGGCGTTCGTGCCAGACCAGGAGCAACGGCGTAACTATAAGTGCCCCCAACATATCCCCAATCCACCAGGCAATCCATGTTTCCCCGTACCCCTCTCCTGCAACAAGACCACCCAATAGCAGGCTCGTCACGCCAATGGTGGCACTGACTAACGTGCTGGCAATTGCCGCAAAAAAGATAAGCCTCAGCACATCGGCAACCCGCTCCAAAGAAATCTGAAACCTGGTAAAACGTTTTAGCACATACGCACCGGCGAGCGCCTCCAGCGTATTGCCACATCCAATGCCGAGGGCGACCAGCAGCGGAGCCCCGGCCGCCATATTGACCAGCACCGCGCCAAGCGCAATGCCTGGCCAGTAGCGAAAGCCCAGAATAAGCATCGCCGCCAAAGCAATGCCAGTAGGAGCCCAGACCAGTGCGGCAAACCCACTGACTGCATCCAGGCTGAGTCCCAACCTCCCCGTCGCAAAGTAAATCACAAAAAGAAGCGTTAGCTTCAGCAGGTATTTAGAGCCCATTCCAGATCTTTTCTCCTTGCCGAAACCGCTTTTCGGGTGTGAGCCGGCTGTTTTTTGTTTTGAAAGGTAGCCATAGCTACCTTTTGAAGCAAAAGGCAGTTGGATTGCATGCGAAAAGCGGTTGGAGTCAGAGAAAAAGATTTGGAATGGGTTCTTAGAACGCCCCTCGCTCATATCCGTATTATACGGTATGCGCCGCTCCGGCCAGACACGTCTTCCCGAACCCGACTCAAGCAGCTGTGCTTACTCGTGGATGTAGATCAGGCCTCCTGGGTCTGCACACCCAAACTGAGCGTCTTGCACAGTATAAGCGTCGTAAGCCACATCCCCATCCGGGTTACGGGTTTCTGTGACCCCTTCCAGGCTTAGCGTAGGAATATCACCATCCTCACACGTTGCCAGTAATACCCCGGCCGGTAGTGAAGGTAGTCCAATATACTCGGAGGAAAGTCCGGCTCCCTCGCCTGTAGCACTCAGGACAGATACTGCCTCTCTTCCTGGTCGTGCGCCTTCCTCCAGTGCAAAATCCACCCCGCGCTGACCATCTGACCGCTCTACCTCAGTAAATAAAGGATCAATACCCAGCCTTGCCCCATCCGCTGGGTTAACAGCAACGCATCCTCTCAAATAAACAACACCTGGATCTAGCGGGTTGATTGTCTCATGCGAAACTACAGGATCACTTTCTTCTGTAAAAACTTCATACCCCTCAAGCTGCCGTATAGCGCCAAATGCCGTGGAGCATATTTCTTTAGCAGAATCAGGAACGCTCGATCCTTCTTCAGACGAGCAACCTATTCCAACGGCTAACGCTGTTCCGGCACCAAATGCAGCAACACTTCTAAAAGACATGACATATTCCCCTTATACATACTGTTATTAGTGCTGCCAAGGTAGCATAAACTTACTAACATACACAATCAGGTATTTCACTCACTAGCTGAAGTAGAGTGGCGATTTATTGTCTTTTTTAGTACAATCCTTTACGTTACTGTGGGACTAGTAGGGCACGTGGCAAGGCAGCAGCTTGAGTTGCGAGCAGCCGAAGGTCGGGTTCGCAGGATGTGGGCACCGAAGGTGACCCGAATCCCTTTTAAAAATTAGTATACTTTTCCTGGCACTCATAGGGTGTGGCCAAGTGGTAAGGCAGTGGATTCTGGTTCCACGATCGGGGGTTCGAATCCCTCCACCCTAGCCAAGATAAGTATAGTAATCCCTCATCCCCAGCCACGATTTGCACCAAACATGGCCGAAAGGTTTTATGCAGCTTAAGCATTGCAAAAATGAGTTAAAGAGTGCCGAAACATCACTTATTAGGATGCGTAAAGCTAAAACACTCGATGAGCTTGAAGTTGAGTGGAAAAATTATCTAGCTGCTATAGAAAAAGCTTGGCTGAAAGCAGAGCAGGAATGCTCTGCAATAAGAAATAGATTCCAGCCCTGGCAAGGACAATATTCCAGAGAAAGAAGAAAAGATCAGTTACTACGCTATCTGAAACATGCCAGAAATAGTGATCAGCATACGATACAGGCACTAGTAGAAACCAAGCCAGGTAAGTACGAAGCAAAAATTCAAGGGTCTGTTTACATTGATAAGTTAGTGGTTAGTAAAGGTCAGGTCGTTGAATACAGAGGCTCCAAACCACTTGAGGTAACTGTCCTACCTGAAAGAGTAGAGCTTATGCAAGTAAAAGATAGGGGTAAGTGGTACAACCCTCCTTTAACCCACAAAACCACTCGATTGATTTGGCCAGATCCGATAAAAGTCGCCGAGTTAGGGTTAAAATATTATCAAGACTTCATTTCAGAGATAGAAAAAGATTTTGGGCTACCTCCCACCACTTAGCCACACTGCTCGCACTATGGTGAGTAGCTCCCGGGATAAAGCACAGATAGCTACTTTGTAGGTTTGCCGGCGCTGTCAGACTCTGGTCGCTCTACCCAAGTGCTAACCTCATACCCAGTCAGAAGTGGCTTCAACTACGGCTCGAACAAAAGACTCCTCCAAGAGTTTTTTATGTCATGGTAGTATTAACAGAAGGTACGAAGTAGTTATGGAAGATACCATTCACAAATTCAGGCAGCAGATTAGTATGTGCTGGGACGATGAAACCATATCTCCCAAATTTTTGCCGCGTAAACCGAGCCAGACTATATCGGCCGGGCAGTGTACTGCTACCAGCTATGTATTAAGCCGCTACCTGCATCGCATGTATAATAAACGATCATTTACCATGATGGTCGGTGAAGTTTGGCACAAAGGACAGAAAGTAGTTCCGTATCACGTCTGGGTTGTTGATCAAGATCTTCAAAATCCCAGCGATTCTATAATTATAGATGTAGCCGCAGATCAATCGCACGTTTTGCCCGAAGTTGTAATCAGCTCTGCTAAAGCATTAGCTCAGAAGGGAACTCAATACATAACATACACACCCATACATAACCTTCGGCCCCTTGGCGCCAGTGCACACAAAAGAGCTAAATTACTTGAGGAAAAGTATCAACAAGTAGGGTAGGTTATAAAGTTTCGGGCAAAAAATTGAATTTCGGGTATAGTCCAAGGTCAGACTACCAATGTTCTAACAATGCTCTAAAGATATTCCGCAATGAGTGTCTTTTTGCTTTTTAGCAGGGCGGCCGGGGTGCCTTCGAACATAACCTGGCCGCCTTTGTCGCCGCCTTCCGGGCCAAGGTCGATGATCCAATCGGCCTGGCGGATGACGCCCACGTTGTGTTCTATAGTAATCACGGTGTTGCCATCACTCACCAGCCGGTCGATGAGCTTGTGCAGTCGTGCCGTATCTGAAATATGCAACCCGGTTGTTGGCTCATCAAGTACATAGACACTGGCTTTTTTGTGCAGCTCACTGGCTAATTTAATGCGCTGGCATTCACCGCCAGAGAGGGTGCTGAGGGGCTGGCCGAGCGTGAGGTATTCCAGACCAACGTCATTGAGTGCCTGTAATGTTTTGCTAATCTCTGGCAAGTCAAAGAACTCATTGGCCTCACTCATGGTGAGGTCGAGCACCTCGGTGATTGATTTGCCGTTGTACTTGTAGGCTAATACCTCGTCCTTGAAACGCTTGCCGCCGCAGACGTCGCAAGGTGTTTTGGCGTCATCCAGAAAACCTAGGTTGGTGGTCAGGAAACCGGCACCTTTACAGTTGTCGCAAGCCCCCTTGGAGTTGAAGCTGAACAGTCCAGGGTCAGCCTTATTGCCCCGGGCAAAGGCTTTGCGGATAACGTCCATGAGGCCGGTGTAGGTGGCAGGGTTAGACCGGCTGGAAGTACCAACTGCCGATTGGTCAACCACAATGGCACCCGGGTGTTGTTTCAAAAATGCCTGGTGAATCAGCGAACTCTTGCCCGAACCAGAGACCCCGGTAACCACGGTAAAGACCCCCGTCGGGATATCGACTGTGACGTGCTGCAGGTTATTGGCGTGGGCGTCTTTGATGGTCAACTTGCCGGTGGCTTGCCGAAATGCCTGCTTGGCGGGCGCCTGATCTTTTAGATGTTCGCCGGTCAGAGTCTTGGCCTTCAGTAACTCCGGGTAGGTACCTTCAAAGACCACCTGGCCACCCTTGGTGCCAGCCAGCGGGCCAACGTCTACGATGTGGTCAGCTGCTGTAATAACGTCAGGATCGTGCTCTACTACAATAACCGTATTGCCTTGGTCGCGGAGTTTGCGCAGCAATTCGTTCAAGCGATGGACATCGCGGGGGTGCAGGCCAATGCTCGGCTCATCAAAGATATACATGACGTCAACCAGGCTGCCATTCAGGTGCTTTACCATCTTGACGCGCTGCGACTCACCACCTGAAAGCGTATCGGTCGGACGATCAAGGGTAAGGTAGCCGAGCCCGATTTCAACCAGGTTAGATACGCGTTCCAGCACCGTTTTGATCAGTGCGTGGTTCTCCTTGGTTTCAAGCTTTTTCATGACGTCAAGCAGCTTGTCGACCTGCATAGCGGTTAAGTCGGCAATGTTGTAGCCCTGGATTTTGCTGGCTAGCGCCTTCTGGCTGATCCGCGCACCGTGGCACAGCTCGCACGGGCCCATGATAATGAACGGCCCCACGCTTTTCTGCGTACGCTCTGACATCGTTCTGAAGTCGAACTGAGTGATATATTTGCGAACAAATTTGTCGACAATACCTTCGTGGTTGAGTTTCATGCCATTACCCAAGTCAACCTTAAACGGCTTGACGTGATACAGGTCATCAAGCTCTTTTTGGCTGAAATCTTTGAGCTTTTTGTCGTTGTCGAATAGCTTGGACTGCTGAACGAGCTTAAGGTACCAACTGTTAGTGCTCGTATAGTCGGGCAGACGCAGGGCACCGCCGCTAATTGACTTGTTCATATCAAAAGCGGCGTCCATGTCTATGCTAAGCTTTTGCCCAACGCCATTACAGTTGGGACACATGCCCGCAGGGTCGTTGAATGAAAACATGTTGGCGTAGCCTACGTATGGCTTGCCAAAGCGCGAGAACATGAGGCGAAGCGCCGTGGCAATATCTGTGACGGTGCCAACCGTTGAATGCGAGCCGCCGCCAAGCGGTTTTTGATCGACTATGACAGCCATGCTCAGATTTTTGATGTCGTCGGCTTCCGGCTGGCTGATGCGCGGCAAAAAGTTACGCACGAACATGCTGAAGTTTTCGTTCAGCAACCGCTGCGACTCAGCCGCAATGGTGTCAAAAACCAGCGACGATTTACCCGAACCGGACACACCAGTGAAAATTGTAATCTTGCGCTTGGGGATTTTTAGGGTAACGTCTTTGAGGTTGTTTTCGCGGGCGCCGTGAATTTCAATATATTCTTGCATCATCCAGTTGAAAGGCTTACTTTTGCCCGGTTTTTTGTATTTGTATCAAGTTGCCGCAGGTATCGTCGAGCATGGCTACTGTCACACCCTCCATTACTTCCGTTGGCTCCATGGTGAACTTCACGCCAAGACCAGTCAAGCGTTCATACTCTGCCTGAACATCAGAAACATCAAAGTTTGCCGCGTCATTACCTTGCTCAAAGATTGCTTTTTGGTATGTTTTTGCTGCTGGATCATCATTCTTTTCAAGTATGAGTTCGGTACCGTTTTGATCCTCCGGCGAGACAACGGTGAGCCACCTGTACTCCCCTTTGGTGATGTCGGTTTTCTTCACGAAGCCCAGTGTTTCAGTATAAAACTTCAAAGCTTTGTCTTGATCGTTTACGAATATTTTGGTGTATGAGATTTTCATGTTGTACGCCTCTCAATTGTAATTTTATTACTGTTGTTGTATTATCAAATTACTTGATATTAAAGCTAATGTCAAACGTGACTTTGCGTAAGTTCTATGAATAACCTGGAAAAACAAGTAGTTATATCTCTTGGAGAGTACGGCAGTTGCTCTGTTTTGTTGCGCAATGCAACAAGTAGAAAGCTAGGCCTCAACATTGCTGACATTGAGTGCCTGAGCCTTTTATTTCTTAAGGGTATCTCGACCCCTACAGAACTAGCCCGCTATACCGGCCTTACTACCGGCTCAACTACAGCAATGCTTGATCGGCTGGAGAAAGCTGAGCTCATCAAGCGAAAACCAAACCCCAAGGACAGACGCGGACTACTGATTGAGGTTAACAAGAACTTAAAAGAAACACTCGGGCCAACGTTTGCAGGTATCCAGAAGGTACAAAATGAGCTGATAGCCAGTTATTCAGACGAGGAACTTCAGGCTATAGCTGATTTTTTATCACGTTTTGTTAGTAACGTGAAAGGGTACACAAAGCTAATAGAGAAAGAACTTGCCTGAGTTTTGCGACCTCCTGTAAAGATGCCGGCGGCATCGATTGGCTTCTGAGCTAGCGGACAAGTTTCCGCCTGTGCTGTGCCTGCCTATCGTAAATATGCTATTGTGAGAACAGTTATTTTATGAAAAAAATCGGCCGGAGAATCAGAAGCGTCGTCACCCGTAATCAGAAGCTGAGCCGCTTAGCTTTTGCCCTGCTTTTCAGCACTGTCGGGGTAGCAACGCTATTTATCGCCAGGGCAGCTACTCCTACCGCCTCCATTGATATTTGTGATAATACCCCTTTGGAAGGCAATGCTTTTATCGGACATGACCACCCTGCCACCTCCTGTGGTCATTACGTATCCTTTGGCTTTAATCCTCCCACTGCAGTGGGTGCGGCGCTTACCAAAGTTGCGGGGGGCGTCGCAGGCGCTGTAGATATGGTTCCTAGCGGAGTCAACGGTGACAACCGGCTCTTCATAGTGACCCAGGGAGGTAAGGTTCATATTTCTAACAAAGACGGCAGTAATTCGCCGGCAGTTTTCCTGGACCTGAGTGCAAAAGTCACGTTTGGCGGCGAACAGGGCCTACTGGGACTTGTCTTTGACCCTGACTATGCCCAGAACGGCTATTTTTATGTGAATTACATTGCCAGTGCCTCGCGGGGCACCTACAATGGTCAGGCTATTGGGCGCGGAGATACCGTCATCTCGCGGTTTACGCGCAGTAGTAGCAATCCTCATGCAGCCGACCCCGACTCCGAGTTACTCATCATGGGCTACGACCAGCCGGAAGAAAACCACAATGGCGGCGGATTGCAGTTTGGACCCGACGGATATCTGTATATATCTTCTGGCGACGGCGGTGGCGGCGGTGACGACCATGATGATTACTGCGCCTACGGAAACAGCCAGTGCCTTGCCACCTATCTGGGCAAGATTATGCGTATTGACGTAGCTGGCGCCAACACCTCGCAACGCTACAAAATTCCACCGGGCAATCCTTTCGCCGGGACTGCTGGCGCTAAACCGGAAATATGGCATTATGGCCTGCGCAACCCCTGGCGCTTCAGTTTTGACAAACAAACCGGCGATATGTTCATTGGCGATGTCGGCCAAAACGAATGGGAAGAGGTAGACTTTGCCGCAGCAGGCAGCGGCGGCAAAAACTTTGGCTGGCGCTGTTATGAAGGCACGCACGTTTATACTTTTGCTGCCAATGCCAACTGCTCTAATGCAGGCCTTTTCACCCGTCCTATCCATGAATATAATCACAATAGCGGCTGCTCAATCACCGGAGGGTATGTCTACCGGGGTACTCAGCACCCTGAAGCCGATGGCACCTACATATTTAGCGACTACTGCTCCAGCAAGCTGTGGTACCTTGCCAAAAAGCCCGACACTACCTGGGCCCTTACCCAGACAATCGAAACCGGCTTTCCCGACAACAGCGTGAGTGCTCTCGGACAGGATCAGTCCGGGGAACTCTACGTGGCAATCCTGTCCGGCAATGTTTACCGCATTGACCTGAATCATTGAAGCTACTCCAAAACCTCTTTCTGCTACACCCATGTATGGCATGCGCGAAGCCTAATCCGCCGGCACGGATTGGCACCTGGATGGTTTGATCCTCTTACTTTCAGGTCCCGAACTGAGCCGCCAGGAGGCTGAAGTCCAGGAGGTTGACCCGTCCGTCAATGTTGATATCTGCACGCCCAAGGCCCGATCCTTGTTGCCCGTACTTTGAGGCAAGCAGGCTGAAATCCAACAGATTCACCCGGCCGTCCTGGTTAATGTCCTCAGCCTTGAAGGCCGGAGGTAAGGTCTGGTTGGACACGGTGATGTTGCGGGTTATGGTACCTGTATTATTCTCTGCGTCATAGGCCTTCGCCGTTATGCTGTGCGCTCCGTTGGATACCGTCGTAGTATTCCAGTCCATAACGTAGGGCGCTACAGTGTCTGTATGGGCTACCTGGTTGTCAATCAGGAACTCAACCCGCGCTACCCCTACGTTGTCAGAGGCACCCGCCAGGATAGTGAATGTACCGGCAAGTATTTGTCCGCTGACAGGTGCAGTCAGACTAACGGTTGGGACCGTCGTATCGGTCGGGGGTGAAGCACAGTTGTCTCCAAAACCGGAAGGTACGCAGGCTGTGTCGGCGGTCATGACAACCCGGTCCAGCTTGACGCCCGTTTCTCTGCCTGCCATCCGTACAGTATGGGACCCGGCCGTTAGGTTAACCGTTATTTTAGAGTTGGTATTTCCGCTTTGGTAGTTCACCCACGCCCAGGTGTTGGCCGCCAAAGCACCGTCACCCACTACGACGCCGCATATTGTGCCATCGATCTCCAGGTAATAGGAATTGGCCGTGGCATCCGGCGCGTTGATTCGGCTCCAGATTGTATAAGTGGCCGTGGCCGGAACGGATACCGTCTGGGTTACGGCACCATTGGGGACAGGAAGAACCGGACAGGCGGCGACTGCCGGCATGCTGAACCTAAGGACTGCCCACACCGACAAGGCTGCCATAAAAGCACCCAACGCAAAAGTTCTGGCTTGTGTTTTAGTCATAGTAATAACTCTCTTTAGAGTACTTTTGCCAGAGACTGCTTGTCAAATGGCAGTTTTACCTCACGTCTTGCTGCTTCTTACTTAGAACCCATGTCAAATCTCCTCCCAAGTACGAAAAGCCTGGCCCGGTAGTGCCAGGTGGCTGTTCTTGTAACAAAGCATATCTTTAGATATGGTGACATGGTCTCTTTTTGGCAAGCAGGCAGGCTTAGCCTGCCTAGCTTCCAAAAAGCCACGATCTCGAAGCAAAACAGCCTCCTGGTGCACCGGACAGGGTTTGCAGTAGGGAGGGGATTTGAAATGGGTTCTTAGCTCACATGTTAAACTATATTGTATGAGCGACTCGGCACATACCGAACCACGTCCCGACTTGTACGCAGTTATGTATGGGACATACAGCAGGAAAAACTTACACCTTACCCCAGAAGGCAGATCGTTAATTGAAAGTAAGGCAGTGGAGTTTGCTCAAAGGTTGGGCGAGACTGCTAGCTCCACGGCCATCCACTTTGCACCAGAACTTTGGGCTAGACAAACTGCACAAGTTTTTGAGAAAACCCTGCGTGCAGACACAGGTCTGGCCACAGAGAGTACCTTGCTCGCCCGTGACGAATCACCGCCCCTGGATACCCTGGTTCATGGAGTACAGGATATAATTGCTATCACACCGGCAGCACACGTACTCTTGGTGGGGCATACGGAGGAAATCCAAGCACTGTCAGGAGCTGAGCGGCAAGAGGTTATGACCCGCAGAATCTTTCCAGTTGATATAACGGCCCTCACCCTTTCCCTGGAGGACAAATCTTAGAACCTATCCAGGATCTTTTCTCCTTGCCGAGAGCAGTTTTTGGGTGTGAGCCGCTTGTTTTTTGGTTTGAAAGGTACCTTGTAGTACCTTTCGGAGCACTGGTCTTATTAGAAGGCGAGCGGATTGCATGCGAACTTCTATGTGGAGAAGGGTCGGAGTCAGTGGAAAAGATTTTGGATGGGTTCTTAGTACCTCATCCCCATACCCCTGACGGGTTCTGCTCACCCTATTGCAAAGGTAGATCTTTGACGCGGTAGCCTATGCCGTGAGCTGTCTCCACCAAAGGGACGTCGAAGGGCCGGTCAACTTTGTCACGGAGGTGCTTGATATGCACATCTATGCTGTTCGGCCAGCCTTCTTTGCCCCACACACTGTCAAAGATCATTGCCCTGGTCATTGCCTGGCCTTTATTCCGGGTAAGGTATTCCAGAATATCGTATTCTTTGCGGCGCAAAGAAAGCACGACTTCTCCACGCTTCGCCTCCCGCCGCCGGCTGTCTATGACCAGGTCGTGTGTCCGGAGGATGGATTTGCTGGTCAATCCTGTGCGCCGGAGCAAAGCATCGATTCGGGCGCGCAGCTGCCGACCCTCAAAAGGCTTTGTCACATAGTCGTCGGCACCGGCGTCAAGAAGTTTTACCTGCGTCTCAGAATCATCTATACCAGTCAGAATCAGGATGGGGACCTCTTTTTCCAATTGCCGCAGCTCCTGGCACACCACCAGCCCGGACATATCCGGCAGGTTCAGGTCAAGCATGACCAGGTGGTACGTTTCTTTTTTGACCTTTTCCAGGCCCCCGGCACCGTTGGTGGCAATCGTAATGCCAAAGTCTTTTTCCAGATACCGTTGTATGCTGCGGGCCAGGCTGACATCATCCTCAATAATAAGGAGCTTGATGAAACTCACCCGGAATGCCTTCCTGAATACGATAGCCGGGCCGGAACCAGAGGAAAGGGCCCGGCAAAGCCTGCTGGCGGCACTGCCAGGATGGATTGCAGTCGGGAAAGGATTTTTTTATAGGTTTTATTCATGGCTACAATTGCTTCCAGGTATTGTAGCAACAGAATATTAAAACTACATGAAATTTGGGCCAGGGTACGAATTTTTACCCGAACATTACAAGTAAAATACGACCGCCAGGGACCAAAGACTCGTGCCCCGCTAGACTATACCGACAATGACGTAAGTAGTAGGCCGGACCGATGCCTTAAACTCTATTTCATCACCCTGGCACCTCCCCAGCAGCGCCTGGCCAAGCGGTGACTCATCGGAAATCTTGCCATTCAATGGGTCGGCCTCGGCCGTACCGACTACTTGAAACTGTTTGGACGCTCCTGCGGCGTCACGAAGGGTCACCGTGGAACCAAGCTGCACCTTGTCGGCATGGCCGGGGTTTTTGATAATTTTAACATTCTGCAGAATGCTCTCAAGCTCGACAATACGGCTTTCTACTAACTCCTGCTCCTGTCGCGCCGTGGTATAGGCTGCGTTTTCGCTCAGGTCCCCAAACTCGCGCGACGCCTTTATGCGCTCTGCAATAGGGCGACGCCGGGCAGCCAAGCTCTCCAGTTCCACCCGAAGCGCGTTGACCCCACCTTCGGTTAGATGAAACAGCTTTTTCATGCCGGTGTCTCCCTTCCACTTATTTAATCAAAATTTAATATTTACTATGACATAAATTTTATCAGATTTTTAACTTTCCAGGAAGTTTTTGTAATTTTTTTATCATCACAAGTATTCCCGGTTAAGGATTATAAAAATGGGTTCAGTGTATGATAGTAAAATAGAATAACAATCGGAGGGAGAAAATCATGTTCGAGGAAAGCCAGGCATTTAGTGGGTTTTCAGTTAACAACCAGGCGACAGCCAAGGATTTTTATAGCAGGATACTTGGACTGGCGGTAGAGGAAGATACTATGGGGCTCACTCTCAAAATTTCCGGCGGCAGTAACATTTTTGTCTACCCCAAGGAAGACCACACGCCTGCGTCCTTTACTATCATCAACTTCCCAGTAGATGACATCAACAAGGCAGTAGAGCAGCTCAAAAGCAAAGGCGTCGAACTTGAACACTACGAAGGCATGTATCAGGACGAGGACGGCATAGCCCGCGGTATTGCCGCTAACCAGGGCCCTGACATAGCCTGGTTCAAAGACCCAGCCGGCAACATACTGTCCGTTCTTCAGGAAAAGTAAGCCGTATAAGAAGGCACAAACCAAGGCTGCTTCGGAGTTTTTGGGGCAGACTTCCAGGTCTGACTCACGTATTTTTCTGTCATGCCGGACGCCTGTTTTCCACAGCAGCTACCTGCGATGAGTACTCTGGCGTCCAGAGGATTTGCATAAGACCGGACCCCGCAAGCAGGTATCGGAAAATGCGGGTCAGATTCCAGGCGCCCCCTTTTTTTTGCTTATATGGACCCATGGCGTCATTTGGTGCCGCTTACTCATATCTGCATACAAATGAATGGGATAGTTTTTGTGCTGGTTGTTATGTATATTCCAGAGTAAAAGCTAAAAATTCCGCTTTTGGTCATTATATATTTGGATATATAGGCAAGTAGTGGTATAGTGATAATTCGAAATCAGAGAGGATGATACGAAAATGACTAGGAACATATATCAAGACATGCCCCTGTACAAAATAGGAATTATTCAAAGCCGGGCAGCCCGGAACATTTTAGAATTTAGGGAAGGTATCCTGAAAGGATACGGACTGTCGGCATCGGAGTGGTATGTGCTGGGATATGTCCGCAGCCAGACCCGCAAGGGCGGAGTGCGTGTGGGCGACATTGCCACCATGCTGGATGTGCAGTCTACTTATATTACCGGCATCCTGCGTAGATTAGAGGCCAAGGAACTGGTCCGTTGGGTTACAGACAAAACTGACCGCCGTGCGCGAATCATCACCACCACTAAGAAAGGCACAGCCGTCTGCACAGCCGTCGAGACCGAACTGCTCAAGCAGGACGAAACATGGCTGGGCAAAACTTCTGATGCTGCCATGCGGGGATACCTTTCCGTTATGGAAACGCTCGCACACATGGAGTAGGGTGGCAATAAACCTTTCAGCAGAAATATAGCTACATTACCCAAGTCTCAAAACCTCCAATCCCGTCATACCGGGCTTGACCCGGTATCCAGTCAATAAAGAAATTAATTGTATCTACTGGATTCCCTGATCAAGCCTGCCCTCGACCCCGATCGGGGGTCAGGGAATGACAGTGGAGAGAGTGGGGTTTTGAGGGTCAGGTACATCAAGTCTGGACGTTTGGCATTCTAGGATCACGTCCAACTACAATCACCCTGAAGAGCCTCTCTGGGTCCAGTTCCCAGCCCGCAGTATTAATCGGGCCAGGTGACACCTGATCCGTGGGTAAGTATTCGTTCCCAATGGTTACCTCCAGCCCTTCAACAAGTTCCAGTGTCCCGCTGAGCGGAGCCAGGCTGATGTCCGGCTCCTGACCCCCTTCAGCGGTGCCTACGGTCCTCACCACTAACGGCCCCATGCTGCGGATAGTATCTTCCCGTAAGCCGCTGGGCTCCAGGAGGAGTCCGGCTTTCGCACCGTGGTCCTCAACCAGAAGGGTTGCTATTCCACCTTCGAAATGGGCTTTTCTGATGTGATAATCCGTGTGCTCCTGCTCGTCCCATCGCACCTCAGTCAGTTGGTCGCGCAGCCTCCCGGGCTGCAAAAGCTGATGGCCTGATACTTCTAAACTCCCTCCCTCACCTGGCAGAGCTCTTGCCTGATACAAACGCATAGTACCTCCTCTCCTTGAAACGCAGATTATGTTACCAGTATATAGCCATTATACAAATACTGCAGTATGAACGGTTGCATATGTCGGCTGCTATCGCCTGCCTTGCCTGAATTACTTACAACTTAGAATTTCTACTGTGGTTGCGGCAACCTCCAAAGAAATTTTCTATGAGCCCATTTCATATCTCGCTCCCCGGGTGCCAAAATCGATCCATTTTCTTTTATCCGCCCCAGTTTCCAGAACGTGCCACACTCATTGGTCTATAATTATCGTATGGCCACTTCTTATTTAGGCAAAATTATTGAAAGTACAGAAACAATTCGAACAGTACCTCGTACCATTAATGGCAAAAGATACCAAGTTCACTATATAAATGATTCAAAACTTAGAGAAGCTGACTTTAGTTTGTTTGGCTACGTCTATAAAGGAAGGATTTATTTACGTGAGAATCTTCCAAAAAGAGTTGAGAGAGCCTTACTGCAGCATGAAGCTTACCATGTAGAAGATGGTCATCATTGGCTTGGTAGGTATGGCAAGGAAATACGCGCTAATCTGCATACTGTTTTGCACGATCCGGCTGGTTTCTTTGCCATTTTAGTTCATAGCCTGGATAGCTCTAGGCTAAAAACATATTGGCGTTTATACATGTGGCCTCGAAAATTGAACTAGAAAACTGGCTCTAACTTCTACAACAATGCTGTATCATTCGGCTTGCGGCAGGGATTGACTCGACAGTATAACAAAAGTTATACTTTTAGATATGAAGACAGCTATATCCATTCCCGATAAAGTTTTTGAGTCAGCCGAAAAGCTGGCAAGCCAGCTTGGTAAATCACGTAGCCAGCTATATACTCAAGCTCTTAAAAGCTATATGGAAAGACAAAATGGCGACAATGTCACCAAGAAATTGAATGAAGTCTACGGCACGGAAGACTCTTCTCTTGATCCAACACTTCAAAAGCTACAACGTCAATCCTTGCTCAAGGATAAATGGTGAAGCGAGGGGAAGTTTGGTGGGCTGAGCTGTCAGAACCAGTAGCCTCTGAGCCGGGCTACAGACGACCAGTGGTGATTGTGCAGGCCGATACCTTTAATAAGAGCCGCATCAGTACCATAGTTGTGGTCGCCGTTACTTCAAACCTCCGCCTGGCTACAGCTCCCGGGAATGTAAAATTAACGGGAGAGAAGGCAGGCTTAAGTCGGGAGTCAGTAGCGAATGTCTCACAAGTTATTACCATAGACAAACAGTTTCTGGCAGAAAAGATCGGTTGGATCGATCATACAGCGATGCAACAAATCGACGAAGGCATGCGATTAGTTTTAGCGCTGTAGGGCTACTCAACTCCAGCGCTGATTTGCTCTAGTTTTCGCCGCAAACGCAACAAGTAGGGATACATCTGGTTCCACCTTTTATCCAGTGAGCGTACCCATAGGTGCGGCGGGGAAGTTGGGGCGAATTGACGCCAGAATGGGCGGCTTCTGACCGGAAAACCGGGCGGGATGGAGGTATGAGGTGGGCTCTGTGTGAATTCTAGCATTCCAGTTACAACGGTAGTGCTAATAATACTGTGTTAAATAAATAACCGGAGGATCCCATGATAAAAAATCTACTTAAAGGCTTACTGGTCTTAGCGGTCACTGTGTCGCTGGGCACCAGCATATTTGCTGGCCAAGCGTCAGCAGCATCGACCCCAATAGATACGTGCAGTACAAAAGTACTGAGCGTGAAAACCCGCAAGGACGAAGTATCTTGTACAAAAATGGCGCAAGACATGATGAATATAGCGCATGTCCGCTATATTGGCTGGCAGCAACACCCTGGCTGGCCATTTGTTGCTGTTGACGGAGATTTCTACACCCAGACCAAGCAAGCGGTGGTTGCCTACCAGTTTAACCAGGTTTTGAAAGGCAATGTGATTGCCACAGACGGCATGGTCGGGAGCAACACCTGGAAGGCCATCAAAAAAGATTGCCGTGAGTGGAATGTATGGTACTGCCAAGAGCTTTAGCGGCCATTGGTATACATTCTGATTTTGATATGCCCTGCTCTCCATGAGCGGGGCATATTTAGTAAAGGAGGGGGGAGTTACCCTACCCAAACCTTTTTAGGGCACGGGCGTGAGCTTTTGCGGCTTCTTCTTCACGATTATGCGGTTCGGCGTTGGTTACCAGCGAGTCCAGCAGCTTGCGGGCAACAATGGCGGTTTCATCGACCGCCTTTTGAAATGCCGCATCATTAGCCACGGATGGATGGTGAAAGCCGGAAAGCTTGCGCACAAATTGCAGTGCCGCATCCTGGATCTCTTCATCTGTAGCAGGCGGGTCAAAATTGAATAACGTTTTAATATTTCGACACATGGCTTGGCACTCCCTTCCTTACTTTTTTGATTATTATACTTAAAAATGAGATTTTGTATTCTAAAATTCTGACTCGTTAGTATAGAATATAAGTCTTATGTCTGATAGTTTCAGTGAAGTCACCTTCACTACTAAAAGAGTACCAGGGGAACTCCTCCCAAAAGGTGCAGCCAAGCCCACTTCGCTGCACCTGGATATCGTCACAGCTATAACTACTGACGATGGGGGCACGGTTGAGTTTGTACCTACAGAAGAAGCTGGACAGCCTCAGCAGCTTACCACAACCCTGACCGCACCAGTAGCAAGGCGGCTGCTTGAGTTCTGTTCAGAAAAATACACTGGCCAGCCAACTACGGAGGTTAATCGATTTGACTGTCACGCAGCCCTTACCTATTGGATGGGGCTCAGTCAGACCGTTGAGCCTGGTGTCGGGACCAGCAAATTTAGTGTTGAGCCACCGCCTATTTTACCTTCAGAATTTGAAGCTCAGCCTGGTGTTCCCTATGGTGTCTATAATTCACAAAGAAGACTCGCCCTTGGTTCCGCCCGGGCTATAGCAGAGACCTACGCCGGGGCAAACGGAAGTGTCTTGAGGCTTGGCATACCCAACGCCTAGCCCCTGAACACTCTCTCCTTGGGATAGGTTCTTAGAACCCATCCAAAATCTCCAATCCCGGCCCAAAACCGCCCATTCCGGCCCCAATCCGCCCTGATCCGTCTGCCGTACCCACGGGTACGCCAGACAAACCAGAACGAATTGGGACTCGCTTTTCATACAAGAAGGGAGCAATTTTGGCATCGGGAGCGAGATCCTGGATGGGTTCTTAGCGCCAGGCGCTCCAGCCTAATGCCTGGCCGCTTTTTGGCAGCTTCTCAATTTCAGTCGTAAGTTCCTGCAAAGTTGTAAACTTACCCGGTATTTCAATGGTAAGATCCGGAGCATCAAGCTTGATGGTGGCAACGTTTTCCATCGAAAATTCTTTATCATCCAGGGTTACTTTTAACTTTGTTGGGCGGCGGGATTTTTGGCTAACCCACAGTTCAAAGACCGGTTCTGCCTCTACCTCTTCGTCCTTCTGCTTTTTTAAGTCCTCCAGACTCTGGTCTATATCCTCTTGCTTGAGCTTGCAGGCTTCTTTTACCGCGGAAAACGATTCCAATTCCATGAAGTCTTTGGCAAAATGCAGGCCGGCTTCCTCATTCAGGTCCAGTTTGTAGTGGTAGCTTTTGTCGCCATCCACGGCCTCTCCTGGCAGTTCCTCTTTGGCAATGGCAAATTGATTAGCAAGAAAGATTTCCTTCACCTGCTTTTGATCGGTTTCGGAAATGCGCAGCTTTTCCAGTGCCCCTCCACACGCATCTACAGTCTCTTTTGATTCGCCCAGGCCGTATTCGGCTAAATCTTTTTCTTCGATCTTTATCCACTGGCCGTCTATTTTTTGGATAAGCGGCTTGACCATGGTTGCCGATGCGGCCGCTTGCGGATTCCCGGCAACGACTTGGTCAAGTGTTTTCTGTACGTTATCAAGCTTTATATAAGCAGCCTCCGACCCCTGGCTGATAGCCTTTCCGGTCACGGACACGTCCAGCACCTGCCCAACCTTCACCTGCACAGTGGCGCCAAATTGGCCGTTGCCGCCAACCTGCTTAGAGTCAAAATCTACGACCACTGAATAGCCAGCATCGGCCTCCTTTGAGGTAAACGTGAGTTTCCCCGCCAGGCGGGAAGGTTTTCTGTCCAGCAGGTCTGTCATGGTGTGGGTGAGTGCATCAGCCAGGATCTTCTCAGGCGAATTGTTCATAATGGTCACGTAGGCAAAGACACCGCCACCCAGGCCCACAACCAGCAGTGCCGCTACCAATGCCAGCACCTTCTTTCCAGGCCGCTTTTTCCTTCCCGTAACGGGCGGCGCAGGCGAAGGGTACTGAACAGGAGTTCCCGGAGTTGTTGGAGTTGTTGGCAGCGAAACGTCACCAGAGGGGCTCACAAATGGCCCGGAAGCAAGTGAAGGCGGCGGGGACTGTTGCGGGCCTATGACCTGCGGCTCCTGAGGCTCGGCCCCTTGACCGTTGTTGTTTGCGCGTGTGTTTTGCCGTGGATTCATAAGAAAACTACCTTTTTTGTTTGTCATTTGTCAGTTTAATCCTATTTAATAGCATCCACCTGCAAAGTCAAGGTTTTGCGTACCTGACCCTCAAAACCCCAACCCCTCCCCTGTCATCCCCAGCCCCCGATCGGAGTCGAGGGCAGGCTTGACTGGGGATCCAGTAGATATAAATTAACTTTCTTTATTGACTGGATACCCGGGTCTAGCCCGGTATGACAGGATTGGAGGTTTTGAGATTCAGGTTTCCTACGCGGGGACAAGCTGGCGGGACAAAAAGTGCTGGTACGCCAACTCTGCGACTACAGATGCATTGTGCTCCACCTCGGCACGCGCCAGGGAATCATCCGGCTTTTTAGGAACTATCCTGCCCACAAGGTCAGCACCTACCGCCAATACGCCCAGTTCCAACAGGCGGGCTACGTCAACAGGCACAGCACGCGCAGGGTCCGGTAACTTGTCAAAAGCATTGTTATAGATGACACCGTCCAGTTCTCTGCCCGACCATCTTTGTATGGCCATCACGTGATCCGCTACATCCCGTGCATAGTTGTCCTTAACTGGCGTGACAAGATTGGTAACTGCTATAAACTTCCCGCCAGCCTCTTTTTGATGCTGTAGTTCTTCGGCCATGCCGCGCACCCGCAAGGCTGCTGCAATGGAGGTATCCATGCTGCCTGGCGGAACAACTACGAGGTCAGCAGACGCTACCGCTGACCTAACCCCCGGCCCAAGGTCCACGGCCGAAGAGAAGTGTATGTCTGCAGCAAGCCAATCTACCGCAGCCTTATCTATAATATGCTCGCCTACAAGCCGGTGAGTCCCGGTGTCAGCAACAAGCGCATGAGGCGTAACGGTAACCGGCAAGACTCGCGCCCTCGCGCCCACCAGTTCGCTGACGGTCTGCACCGCAGAACTAAAACCCTCCTCCATGGCCAGCCTACCCAGGACTAAGTTTCCAAGAGGATGCCGTTGCAGCGCACCCTCAAGCATATCGTTTGCTTCGTATACAGCATCAATGACAGAGGTATTCAGAGCAAGCCCTACGTCGCCAATGGCTTCGGTAAGGTCTGTTACAGCCTCGTTCAGACTTTTGGGCCCAAAACGATAATTAAGGGCTTCGCCAATCCGTTGAGAAGCCGCCACGCTAGCTATAATTCGCCGGCAGTCGCCAGGCGGAAGGGCTGCCGCATCCGGTCGTTCCTTTTTCATAAGCTCGACCCACTCACCGCTGGAGCCACCGCTGTCGCTCTCGGCCGCCACAGCAGTAGTTTTGCCTGGCGAGCTCAATGCAGCAAACGCCGGAGTTATGACCGACACCCCGCCGCCACCGCCTATGATAGTCACATTCCTGGCTGTTTCCATAGTTACCTTAAAAGCTAGACACAAAAATAGGCCTTTACTAAGCCTTCATAACCTGAATATATTATAACACTTATTTTATACTCTGCAATACTTTTTTCTACTCCACCCTCACTTTTCGCACCCAGAGCTGGTATTCCAGCAAGACTCTGGTTTTTACAAAAGCGTTGACATCTTTATTCAATGACTTTACCCTTTTGGCGTCACGGTTGCAGGCAATGGTTCTGCGGGCACGTTGCCGTCAGTGTACTGTTTGGAAAGTACGTGGTACGCACGCGTGGTCATAGCAACGAGCGTCATAACAAGTCCAAGCAGACCGGCGATGATGAAAATCAACGCCATTGCCCTGACCGGACCCGTACCGAACCAGCTGCCAATTGCGCGAGCTGCCGACCCGTCCGTCATAGACGGTATCACCCAAAACTGTGCGATGGGTCCGATGAGAAAAGCAGTGATCGGTGTCGCAGCCATCTCTACCGCCTGTGCAAATCCGAAAACCCGTCCTTGCCTTTTATACGGCACAACTTTCTGGATAATGGTCTGCTCTGAAGCTTCAACTACAGGAATCAAACACATATATATGAACATGCCGATGGCGACTGGCGCGATGACCGATCGTACCGGGAACAGAATACAGACACTCCACATACCGATGTTTGCCAGGAACAACGTCTTGAGCGGATTTTTGCCGAGGCCTTTTTTGGCAACGACCAGCCCGCCAATGATAAACCCAAGGCTGACGAAGCCCCACAGAAAACCCCATGCTTCCACTGACACAAGGTTCAAGCCGTAGGGATCCATGATTGACATAAACGCCCCGCCCAGAAAATTGTTGAACATCGCAAAGAAGATAAGCGCAAGCAACCCTGGCACAACGCGAATAGCCGCAATCGTACCTCTCAGATCAAGCTTCTTAGGCTCCTCTTCACTGTGCTCCGGCTGTTTTTCAGGAATTTTGATTGTCATGAGATGCAGCGTGGCTAAAAGCGTCAAGGCGACAGAAATTGCCAGCGACCAGCCCATGCCAAGCAACCCAACCGCCAGACCGCTGAAGACTGAAGTAATCGCGAACGACACACCGTTCACCGTGCCGACCAGCCCATTTGCTTTGTCGTGCCGGTCTTCCGGCACCAGCAATGTCACCGTAGTTGACAGAGCGATGCTCCGCATACTCCCCACGACACCACCAATAAGCGTAAGGAACACGAACACCCAAAACTCCAGGCTGCTGAGCGTCAAAAGCTCCGCGCGCGGCACAAGCAAATAGAGTAGTCCGGCAGCCGAGAAGGCCGCCAAAGACACCAGGCTGGACAGCATCATAGCTGACTTTTTCTTGTGATGGTCCACGTAGGTGCCAAACGCCATCCCCAGCAGCGACGACAGCAGCATAAACGAACCGCCGATGATTGATGTCGCTAACACGGATCGTGTTTCCAGGTACGCCCAGAATGTGACCGCAAACCACAAAAAGTTGTTAGTCGCGCTCGCGACAAGCGTATTGGTCAGGATTTTATAAAATGTCTTCATGGTCGTTTTTTCTGATGGCCGGAGGCGGTGGTCACCCCCGGCCATTTTTACATTAGTTTTCTACCAGCTCCGCCAGTATATCCATACCTTCGTTGGCACCTTCTTCCATGCCGGACTGCACCATGCCGTCACGGTCCTCAACCGATTGAAACACGGACTGGGTCTTTAGCTGGGTCTTGCCGTCTTTTTCCGTGAAGGAAATGGTCTCCAGGCAGACGTGATCAGGAACGCCCTCGTATTCGAATGTCCAGGTGATGTGATCGTTTGGCTTGACTTCGTGGAAGACGCCACGGAAGGCGTATTCACCGTCGTCACCTTTTTGGACCATGCGCCAGCTGCCGCCGCGACGGGCATCATAAGTCTCAACCTTTGTCTCGGCCTTGTGACCGCCAAACCACATCTTGACGACCTCCGGGTCGGTGTAGGCTTTGAAGACCTTGTCGGCTGGCGCGTTGAATTCGCGCGTCATAGTGATGAACGGACTGTTCGGTTCTGCGGTTACTCGTAGCTTACCCATTTCTTCTCCTCCTAAGCTTCGTTAAATGCTTTTTCGAGTTCTGCGACGTCGATTTTGTGCATTTTCAACATGGCATTGGTTGCAGCAAGGGCTTTTTTCTTGTCAGAATCGCCCAGTAGTTCGCCCATACGCTTCGGGATGATTTGCCAGGAAAGACCGTACTTGTCTTTGATCCAACCGCATTGTTCAGACTCCGGCACTGCTGACATCTTCCCCCAGAAGTAATCTACCTCAGCCTGGTCTTGGCATTCGATTTGAAACGAAATGGACTCATTGAATTTGAAGATCGGGCCGCCGTCGAGTGCCATGAACTGCTGTCCGGCCAGTTCAAAGATCGCGGTAATGATCTTGCCCTCCATTTGATCGGCCCCGGGGGCTTCCATGCCCTTTTCGTAGCGCATGATGCTGACGATCTTTGACTCCTGTTTCTTGCTGGGCGCGCCGTTGAAAGTGTCAATGTAGAAGTTTATTGCTTCTTCGCACTCTTTGTCGAACCACAGCGATGGTGTTATCTTTTGCATATTATTTCTCCTTCTTGTTACCGTTAAGCTTTAATGTACCAGATGTGTCACCATGGCGAATGAGCTCGGCGATAGCCCGGGCATGGCCTGTACCGAGATCGTAATCACTTTTGAGCCATTCAAGTATGTCCTTGTGCTCGATCAGGTTCTTTGCCTTCGCCTCTGCAATGAACTCGCTCGGCGTCTTGCCGGTCTTGGCCTCTATGTTATCCAGATATGCCTGGAATGACATGACTTTGGCTTACCTTAAACTTTCCGCCAATTTATCGAGCGACTCGTTCCAGCCAGCAGATGTCTGATCGGACATTTCCCCCGCTGGCAGGCCGGCATGTGTCACGGTGAGCTTTGTCTTCCCGTCCGGCAACGCATCGAATTCCACGGTTACGAGCGACTGTGGAAAATCATCTGGCATCCCATAGATACCGGGTGATACTTTTTTGCCGTCTTTGTCGGTGAACTCATCGGTCACGACAATTTTCTTCAGTGATACGATCTCTTTATATTTGCCGCCACTGTACGTGTCCTGTCCGCCAAATTCCGCTGGCGCATGCATATGCAGGTTATTCCGTCCGTCGACACGCAGATCAATCTTGTTATCGCTCGACGTAAAACCTTTCGGCCCCCACCATTTGCCAATTCGCTCTGCTTCAGTCCAAGCTGCCCAAACTTTTTCTACGGGCGCATCAAATACCCGTTCCAATGTCAAAGTTCTTGTTTCTGCCATACTTCCTCCTTTAGTTACCTTTTAAATACTCATCCAATGCGTCGAAACGCTCATTCCACATGGCTTCGTAGCGCTTTAGATAGTCTGAGGCGTCATGAAGCGTGCTGGGTGCTGCCGTCACGATTCGCTCCTTTCCGCGCCGCTGTTTGCTAACCAGCTTTGCCTTTTCCATTACCTTCAGGTGTTTGGAAACGGCTGCAAATGTCAGGTCGTAAAATTTGGCAATCTCGCCAACGGACATCGATTGTTTGGAAACATGGGCTAAAATATCCCGCCGGGTGGGGTCGGCCAGTGACTGAAAGATTAAATCCAGGTTTGCAGTATATTCAACCATATAGTTGAATGATAATCTGCATTGGCTCGTTCGTCAAGTCTTTTCGCTAAAATTTGCTATGCTAAGAAAGGAAAAATATCTAAATATATGCGTAGAACCCATTTCAAATCCCCTTTCAGGGCGAAAAGCATGTTCTGGCAGGGCGAAATTGTTGTTCTTGTGACAAAGCGTATCCGTAGATACGCTGCGAAACAAAACGGCAATTTGGTCCGCCAGACATGGTTTGCAGCAGAGAGGGGGTTTTGAAATGGGTTCTAAAAAAACCAAGAAGACCCCTCTCCCCCAGCCTAAGAACCCATCCAGGATCTTTTCCACTGACTCCGACCAGTTTTCGCATGCAATCCGCCCGCCTTTTGCTCAGAAAGGTACCGATAGGTACCTTTCTGAGCAAAAAACAAGCGGCTCACACCCGAAAAGTGGTCTCGGCAAGGAGAAAGGATCCTGGATGGGTTCTAAGAACTACCACGCTATAACAACCACCTCTTACCAGCCGGCCAAATTTACGACGCCGGACGTGGATGAGGCCCCACCCGGGAAAAAGCGTAAAATCTGGAAAAGACTGCTCATACTGCTTTTCCTGGTTCCTTTTATTTTTCTTGCAGTCGTTGCCGCCTGGGATTTTCGTAACTTCTCCGGGGCCAGCAAAAAGCTGTTTGGCACCAACAATGCCTGGAAAGTACTACTCACGGACGAACTGCAAGCGACTGCGGACGGCAGAGTAAACATCTTGCTGGTGGGCTACTCTGTCGATGACCCGGGACATGCCGGAGCCTTGCTTACAGACTCGGTCCTTATCCTCAGTCTGGACAAAGACAGCCACACCGGATACATGCTGAGCGTACCGCGTGATCTGTACGTGACCATTCCTGACTATGGTGCCGCCAAAGTCAATGAAGCCTACCAGGCTGGCGAAACCATGAAGTTCCGTGGCACCGACTACCCCCGCGGCGGTATGGGCTTGCTGGAAAAAGTGATCAGCGACAACCTGGACATAGAACTGCATTACTACGCGCTCATCAACTACACTGCAGTCAAAGAGGTTGTGGATGCCCTGGACGGCGTCAGTGTGACCATAAAAAGTCCCGACCCCCGCGGCATCTACGACCCAAACTTCCCCCGTGAACAAGGCGGCAAGCTAAAGCTGAGCAACGGCACCCATACCATAGACGGCCAGACGGCTCTGCGCCTGACCCGCGCCCGCGGCTCCACCTATGGTTCCTACGGTTTTCCCCTGTCAGACTTTAACCGCACCCAAAACCAGCAACAGGTCTTTGGGGCCATTAAAAACGAACTGGACTGGAAGTTAATCCTTGACCCGCGTACAAACGGCAAGATCTTTGACGCCGCGGGCAACAACGTTAAAACTGACATACAGATCGGCGAAGTCCTGCCCCTGTACCGGCTCTTCACCAGCGTACCCGAGGACAAGCTACAGCCCGTGACCTTGCGGGACATCAACGGCAAAAATCTGCTGGCCAGCTACACCACTCCGACTGGCCAGTCAGCCCTCATTCCTGCTGCTGGCATACAGAACTTTTCACAGATTCAGGCAGCCATTAAAAAACTTGGAAGGTAGCCAGCTACTTCTCTGTTATAAGCAAAATCTGAGAGTTTTGGCCGGCAGGAGAATTGACTGAACCCATTGGGTTCAATTAGCTCTAAACGGCATAGAGATATAAAATGAGTTTAAGTCTATGAAAGTACACCCGATTTCACGCACAGAACTTTGGCTGGCCCAGGGAGCACTTTTTGTGGCTATCCTACTCCAGGTTGCGGCATGGGCGATTAACCCAGAACTCACTTTAGGGCCGCATAACCTCATCGTTGGCACGGAAGTTGCCCTGTCCATCATCATTGGCATGAGCGCAGGCAAACGCCATATTCGCCCAAACCCTGTCTACCGGACATTGTCACTACTGCTGCTTGGACTTATTTCTGTAGCTAATATTATATCCTTTTTCCTGGTGTCCCGGCTGCTTATCTCTGAACGGCTGACCTTGTCCGGGCGGGACTTGATTATGGCTGCTGTGGCAATCTTTCTGACCAATATCATTGTCTTTGCTCTGTGGTACTGGGAGATAGACAGCCCAGGGCTGACAGGCCGGAAGTGGTCCAGGCATGACAAGGATTTTCAGTTTACCCAACAGGATTTGCCCAAAGATTTTCCAGATTGGCAGCCTGGATTCATTGACTACCTCTACCTTTCGGTAACGAATGCTATCAATTTTGCACCTGCTGACGCAAAGCCCATCACTACTCAGGCCAAGTGCCTGATGGGCATCCAGGCGCTGGTGTCGGTTTTTACTTTAGCACTCATCCTGGCCCGCTCTGTCAGCATCTTAAATTAGCGCATCCCCATATCTAATCAGAAACCCCGCGGATTTCTCTGCGGGGTTTCTGGCCTTCGTTAGAAGTCAACCGTTGTCTATACCGAATCCGACTCGCCATCTTCGCTGGCAGCAGGGGGAGTGCCCGGAGCAGTGTCAGCCGAATCCCCGGCTTGCTGGCCCCCCAGGTTAATTGGGTCAATTGGGTTAACCGGGTCGTCAACTGCACCAACCGGATTAACGCTACTGTCAGCAGCGGGGTGATCAACGTTCAGAGAACCATCAACCGGGGCCGATACGTCAGCTGCCGGCAGAGCAATGTCATCTGTCTGTGACGGTAGGCCGCCGTCAGCCTGGGGGGCAGCTGGTACGGCTGGAACTGCACTCTGGTCTTCCTGAGCTGGATCGTTAGATTGATTGGTAGGTTGATCTGTTGGGTCCATGGTGCGGCTCCTTATTTGTTACTTAGTCTATAGTTTACCTCTTTATGCCAAAAATACATAAACTCTTTGAGGCCCGAAAGGCGGACTCGGCCGTGGTGAAAAGACTTGGAATGGGTTCTAAGCTCTCAATCCCCGGATTCTGGATCATGATGGATTTCGGGGCAGGAGGAGAGGGGTAAAACTTACAGACATATTTTCCCTTTTCGACTAATGTAGATAATACAAGGAGGTGTTAAAGCTATGAAAAGTTACCCTAGCTCAGGTACCGGGAGCATCCTTCCTACTCCGACGCGGGTTAATAAACATCGCATGATTGACAGTATCGTGCCGGAGCTGGCCGAGACCATCACTAAGTCGCGCGAGGTACTGGTGTCAGCTACTACTGTCTTTCCTTTCACCCTTTTTCCGGATGCCGTTACCCTGGACCGGGCCAAGCTCACCATAGCCCACCGCGAGTTCTTCGCCGTCGGCGAAGTGGTAAGCATCCGCATAGAGGACATTCTGAATGTTATGGCAGACGTGGGGCCATTCTTAGGCTCGCTCAAGATATTTACCCGGTTTTTCAGCACCGACAAGCCCTACCAGGTCAGCTTTCTGCGCCGGCAGGACGCCTTGCGGATTAAGCGCATTCTACAGGGCTATATCATTGCCATACAGAAGAAAATTGACTGCTCTGCCCTACCCACCCCTGAACTTGCCCGCATGCTGGACGACCTCGGGCAATAAGAAAGCCGCGAGCACGATGCCTAACACATTGCCTGGACTGGCAAATAATTTATATGTTTATGATGTCATGCAGTTTTTTTAACCCCCTTCCTCACGGCAACAAACACGAAGTGTGGTATCTTGGATGAGTAAGTTAAAAAAGGAGACCAGTATGTTAAAACAGATTATTACCGAAACCACAGATGCCGTAGTAGCAGCTGTTCAGGGTGTCGACGACATACTGGATGCTGTAACAGGTACCGTGAAAAGCCAGGTCGTGAATGTCCTGCAAGGCGCTGGCGACGTCGGCAGCGCTACGGTTGAGTCAATTGCTTCTGTAGCCAGCGGCGCTATTCAGAGTGCAGGTAAGGTTGGAATGTCGGTTACTGATACTGCCGCCAATACTATGAGCGGTATCGTTGGCGGTGTAACGCAAGTGGGCGGCGATGTCATAACTGGCATCCGCGGCGGTGCTCATGGCATTGTCCAGGGTGTTTCAGACACCGGGGGTGACGTTGGCGGCGCAGCCGTAGCGGCCGTTCAGGGCGCTATCAAGGCAGCCGGTGACACTGGCGCCGATACTGCGGAGGCGGCCAAGGCAGCCGTTGGCGGCGCACTGGATGCCGCAACCGACGTCGGCGGTGATGCTGTGTCAAAGGTTCGGGATGCGCTGCTTTCTGCAGCCGCTCTGCCGCATGATGTCATAGAATCAGCCATCAAAGGCCGCGATAAAGACAACTAAAATAGCAATCAATCATTGCAACTACAAAACACCCAGTACCCCACCACACCTAAGCTTTCGGCAGACCTGCAGGGGTAGGTGGGGTGCGAGGTCATACCAGAGTGTTTTGTAAGTTTCATAAAAACGTATAGCGTAGCATGTATTTCGTATAACGTATGGTCGTTTCGCTCACTTTTGTGAGCTAATACGTTATACGAAATACCAAATACGTACTACGATATGTGTATGTATTTTATAAATACGCGCAAAAAACTTACTTCTAATACCTTTTTTCTACACCTGTTGCCTGCAGGCACCGTGCTTATTACCATGCTCGGTCTAACCTTGCTGGGCTGGCGCAACGCCCGTGAGGCCTATACGGCAGAGCGCCAAAAATCCGTCAACCAACTGGTCACCAGTACGCAGAGCGGCATCCAGGACAAGCTTGATACCTATAAGCTCATACTCGTTGGTGCCTCCGGGTTATTTGTATCTTCTAACGAGGTTACACGTGCCGAGTGGCAAAAATTTGCCACTGGCTTTGACACCACGCACGACTACCCGGGCATACAAGGCCTGGGCTATGCTGCCCATGCAGATCAGGGCACCATGCCTGGCCTTGTGAACACAGCCCTTAGCCAGGGCCTCACCGATTTCACCGTGACTCCTCCGGGCTCACGCAAGGAGTACGTAATCAATTTGTATTTTGAACCAGCTGATGTAGGCGGGCTGGGCTTTGATATGTTATCGGAGCCAAAGCGGCGAAGCGCTATTATGACGGCTAAAAGTACGGGCAGGAGTGCCATTACCGGCAAGCTGGACCTGAGTTCCAGCGGCAAGAAACTCAGTGGCAGTGGATTTTCTATGTTCCTGCCGGTCTACGGCAACGCTACACCGCAGACATCTGCTGATCGCGGGATCCAGGGATACGTCTATGCGCCAATAGCCGCGGACGCCTTCTTTGCCCAAGCTCTTCAGCACCATACAACTGATAAATATGCTTTTCGGGTATATGACACCTCGCCGGAAACTGCCAATCTGCTCTATGAAACAGACACCTTTGCCTCTCTGGACACGGGCACCTCGCTGAAGCATCGGGTGCCGATTGAGCTCTTTGGCCGGCGCTGGATACTGGACTTTCGCTTTTCACCCGGCATAGTGGCTGAGACAGCCCAAAGCCGGCCCATAGGTTCACTGCTGGTGGGAACCATGCTCAGCCTCTTGCTGTCTGGCTTTGTGCTGACGCTGCTCGTAGCCAGAACGCGGGTGCTCGGTCACACCAAACAAATGGAAGTCCAAAGCGCCAAAGACGAGCTGCTGTCCCTGGCCTCACACCAGCTCCGCACCCCGGCTACCTCAGTCAAGCAATACCTTGGTATGGTTTTGGAAGGTTTTGCCGGCAAGCTCTCTACGCAGCAGAGGCGCCTTCTGGATAAAGCCTATGAAAGCAACGAACGCCAGCTGCACATCATCAACGAAATCCTCTACGTCGCCAAGATAGACGCCAAGGGCATCGTCCTCACCCCCCGCCGCATAAACCTGAACAAACTCTTGCGGGAGCTCACCCAGGAAATGTCGGCTACCGCCAAAAAAAGCCGCCAAAAAATCCGGCTCCAAATGCCTATGCGGCAAATCTATGTCGAGGCCGATGAACACTGCTTGCGCATGGCCCTGGAAAACCTTATCAGCAACGCCTTAAAGTACTCGCATGAAGGGTCGACCGCCAACATTAAACTCAGTGCTGGTAAAGAGGAAGTCCGCATCACCATCAAAGACAGGGGGGTGGGCATAGATGCCGAAGATGTCCCGTTGCTCTTTCAACGCTTCTCACGTATCCCCAATGAGCTCTCCAGACAGACCAGCGGCAGCGGTATTGGCCTGTACCTAAGCCAGCAGCTCATCAAACTACATAGTGGAACTATAGAAGTCAGCTCAGTCAAGGGCGTTGGTACAACTTTTGTGGTGCATATACCTAAACTGCACAGGCCAGAAACCATGTACTAGGACCTCCCGTCTCCCCCATGCCCCATCTGGCTGATTGCCCTCGGCAACCTTGAGCAGTCTTTGTCCCGGCCAGATGTACCCTGGGATGTGCGGGAAAGTGAGAAGGTCCTATTTAAAGTAGGGTATAATATATTCCAATGGCTACAATACTCATCGTCGAAGACGAAAAAAACCTGAACGAAGCGTACCAAATGATCCTCCAGCACCAGGGTCACAAGATACTGGCAGCCTATGATGGCAAAGAAGCACTCAAGATCACTGAAGACACCGAACCGGATCTTATCCTTCTGGACCTGCGCATGCCCCACATGGGCGGCGTCGAGTTCCTGAAAGAATACAACCTCAAAAAAGACCACCCTAAAGTCAAGGTCGTTATCTTCAGCAATCTGGATACCCAGCATGAAATAGACGAGGCCTACCGCCTGGGGGCCGAGAAGTACATGCTCAAGGCTTGGGCTTCCCCTAAGGAACTGATCCAGCTTGTCACCAGCCTCCTCAAGAAATAAAAATCACGTCTGGAGGTCTTTGAAGTTGTCTTCGCCGATGTTTTGGATAAGCTTGATACGATCTATGGTGTATTCGCGGCCTTTGTACTTCAGCACGCCGCGCTTTTTGAGTTTTACCAGTTCAGCCGCCGTGGTTTCGCGCGTGAGGCCAATCAGGTCCGCTACCATTTGCTGGGTGAGCTGCAGGTTAATGCGGACCGTATCCGGCCGTGTCTCTCTGCCGTAACACTGGGCCAGATAATAGAGCGTGTACAGGACTTTGTCAGACGCCTTGGGCTGCTCCAGGGCAGTGATTCGCATCAAAGAACCAGCATAGTTGCTTAGGTAGTGGCGCGCTACAGCACCCATGGCAGCAGGGTTATCCTGTAAGAACTTGTAAAATGCCTCGGCGGACGTCACGTACATTTCACCGTCCGTCTGGGCCTCGTAGTAGTAAAAGGCGCTTGCCGTCTTTTCAAAAGACCAGATTGTCGGAAACATGTCGCCTGGCAATTTGAAGGCCGCAATGCGTTCATCCCCTTGGGCGGTGATGTTGTATAACTTTACAATACCCGATTTTACGATGTAGGCACTCCTGGAAACCTCACCTTGGTAGATCAAGATGCCTCCCTGTCGAAACGATTTAGTCATCAAAGTCTTTAAAAATGGCTGAAAAACTTCCTCTAGCAAAATAGCTCCCTGTTTAGTGCTGGTGTCCCTATTGTAGCTGTAAGCATAAATATATTAAAGGCGCTCCTATCACGGCCAATTAATTAACTTCACATAGTTTACCTACTACACATAGTTTACCTACTATAAAAACTTTAAAATGTAATGTTTTTTACAGCCAGATGTTACAGATATGCTTAAGATGTAAATAGTAATTTAAATCTGAGGGGGAGGACGACCATGATACTGTCAAAAGCCGAGCGCGACAGCAGGATCAGCGACTTCCTGAACCGGAAGTTTAAAGAATTTAATATGGGTACCACAGAGCCCGCCTCCAGCACAGGATTCGGCATCGGGCGCTCACCGAATGCCAGCCGGGGATAATCGGCAACCGCCAGTAGAGTCAAAATGTTGAATGTTGTATTTTGGATTGTGGCCGGTGCCTTGAGCGGCTGGATTGGGCGCCTTGCCACACGTACAAATGAAAACGAGCATCTTATACCATACCTGGCTGTTGGTATAGCCGGGGGGCTGCTAGGTGGATTTATAGCTCAAAGTCTGGGCGGCGGGACAAATTCTGGATCGCTTAATCCAGAAAGTATTCTGAATGCCCTGTTTATGTCTGCTGTTGTCGTAACGGGTTTTGTGGCTTTTTTGAGTTTCTTTAGAAACACGCATTCTGGAGGACCTCCCACGTAAGGGGGGTCAGCGTTAGCCTACAGGCGCTTTTGCTAATTTGTGCCGTGCTGCTGCAATTTCGAATGAAACGACCACCAAATATACCAGTCCCATGACGCAGGCTTTTAAGAGGTGGGAAGAGTTCTGAACCACCAAATACACGCCACTTGCCAACATGCCGGCCGTCAAGACGTAGGTTAGGCGCAATTTTGCCTGAGAAGGGCTAAAAAAGGCAACCCCCGCTACAACCAGGCTGGCCAGCGCCGTCAAAACATGAAAAAACACAATCATAAAGAAGATTATACACCATTACCTTGGCCGCAATCTGTTCAGCGCAATCCGCTATTTCTCTACCTGATAATGATTTTTAACGATTCCGTCAGCTTCTTGGGCCGTCGAAAGCAGCTTGAGTTTGAGCTTTGGCTTGTACGAACCAAACAGCCGAATGCCCTCACCAAGTGTCAGGCTGTATATGCTCGCAATAATTTCATCCACCAAGCCCGCTTCAGCTAGTGCACCATTCACCTCGCCGCCTCCGCTCACAATAACCTCAGAAAAACCGCGGTCCCCTATTTGCTTGATGATTTGTTCCGGAGTTCCATGCAGAAACTTGATGTTGCCATTGTCCTTTTGATCCGTCCGACTCGTGTAAACAAAAATAACTGTTTTTGCTTGCTCTACAAGAAAGTCATCTTTGTATTGTTCGTAAGTTTTGCGGCCCACTAGAACGCAGCCGGCTCTTGCTTTGGCCTGGGCGTAGCCTTTTTCGTCTTCTTCACTTATCCAGGAGTAGCACTCGCCGTTCAGGTCAGAAATGAAGCCATCAAATGTCACGGCTGGGTACATAATTACTTTCATAACCCTCATAGTACAATACCGTGCGGCCTAAGAGCTAACGTATCTGATTTATGGCAGCCAGTGGTCAAGCGAAATCATAAGACTAAAAACCATCAATACTATGAGCGAAAAGCCAAATAGTTTTCCGGCCCACACTGTGTCCTTGCCAGTGTTTTTAAGACCCTTTGCGGCTAGCCTCAGCCACAACACACTCACGATCAGCATAACCACCAGGTAAGTCTTGCCGGCATAGCCGAATATGCTTAGAGCGGCAACAGCAACAACGTAGGCCGCTATATACAGGAGTATCTGGGTTTTGGTGTGTCGGATACCCCTTTTTATGGGCAGGACCGGTATGCCCGCGGCGGCATACTCATCCTTGCGGCGAATGGCAATAGCGTAAAAATGAGGCATCTGCCAACAAACCATGATCAAAAACAAAATGAATGCCCCGCCGTCCATAGAGCCCCGCACCGCCACATAGCCAGCTACCAGCGAGGCCGCACCCGGCACCGTACCAACCAGCGTACCAAGCGGTGACCGACGTTTTACATAGCCGTAGACAACCACGTAAAACACCACGGCTATTACGCCTAACAGAACCACCAGCCAATGAGTAAAAGCTATCAAAATTCCAAACCCGGCCACCCCCAGCAGCACCGCATACACGAGGGCCGCTGACACTGATATTTGCCGGGTAACCATAGCCCGCTGCTTGGTGCGCGCCATCCTGGCGTCCAGATGGCGGTCCAGGTAGTTGTTCAGTACGCAGCCGCAGGCAATAACCAGTGTCGTGCCACCCAAAACCGCCAGTAGCAACGGCCCATCAACAGTGCCCCGCGCCCCAAACAAAAAACCAGCCCCGGCGGTCATGACGTTGCCACGAATAATGCCAGGTTTGGTAAGGGCAATATATTTTCTGATTAGTTCCACGCACGTCCTTCTTTGGGACTGATTATATAGCACGACCGCCAGTACGAATACTAGTAGTCCTGACCCACACTCACTTTTCGTCCCAATAGGGTCAGCAAGCGCCTCCGAGGACCTTTGGTCCGAGGTAAAAGCGCTCTATTGGGACGAAAAGTGAGTGTGGGTCAGCCAGTAGTCGATTATGCTATGATAACCATAAGGATAGCAGGCATGTGATGAGGGAGTGCTAATGGCAAAACACAAAAAGAAGATCAGGGAAGGAAGGGCTGTAGGGCTCACCTTTTTGGGACTGATCGGTTTGGGGTTGGTCGTGGCATGGCTTTTGCGCGGCAACGACGTTATTTTGTTTAATCCCAAGGGCCTGATAGCCACTGAACAACACCGGCTGATGCTAACCTCGACACTCATTATGCTGGGGTTTGCCGTGCCGGTGCTCGTAACCCTCTACTTTTTTGCCTGGAAATTTCGCGAAACCAACCAAAAAGCCACCCACAACCCGAATGTCAGTCGCGGCCGTGTGGCGGTTCTGGCATTTTGGGGCATACCTACCGTTATTATGCTGGTATTGGCGTCGCTGATGATACCGGCAACTTTTAAGCTTGAACCGCAAGATTCAATTGAAGCCGGAAAGGACCCCCTGACTATCCAGGTGGTGGCTTTGCGCTGGAAGTGGCTCTTTATATATCCCGAGCAAAATATTGCAACAGTTAATTATGCTCAAATCCCCATAGATACGCCTGTGAAATTTGAACTGACGGCCGATGAAACACCAATGAGTTCGTTCTGGATCCCGCACCTGGGCGGCCAGTTGTATGCCATGACCGAGCACGTCAACCAGTTGAACCTCATAGCCGATACTCTTGGGGACTACGAAGGCAGCGCGGCCGAAATCAACGGTGCCGGTTTTGCCGGTATGCGGTTCATTACCCGTGTAAGTACACAGGATGATTTTGATACATGGGCGCATGAAACAAAGCAATCTCCTACCGAACTGAGCACCCCGGAATATAAAAACCTTCTAGAGCCGAGTGAGAATCATCCTGTCGCATCCTACAAGGATCCAGATCCAAATCTGTATAGTACTATACTGAGTAAGTACGCGGGGTCTCACGGTGGTTCGCATGGATCGCATACCCAAAACGCGAGGGAACACTAATGAAAGAATTCTGGCTGGGAAAATTAAACTCGCATGCGCTGCCGCATGAGTGGTTCACGATCCTTGGATCCATATCCTTTATAATGCTGGGACTCACGGTCATTGCCCTCCTCACCTACACCAAACGCTGGAAGTGGCTGTGGAACGAATGGCTGACTTCGGTCGATCCTAAAAAGATCGGCATCATGTACTTTATCGTTGGCGGGTTTATGCTGCTGCGCGGAGGCCTGGACGCCATTATGATCTGGCTCCAGCAGTCGTTGTCATCCGGAGCGTCGCACGGCTACCTGTCGGCAGAGCACTTTCAGCAGGTCTTTACGGCTCACGGCAACATCATGGTGTTTTTTGTGGCCATGGGGCTCATCTTTGGGCTTATAAACTACATTGTGCCGTTGCAGATCGGGGCGCGCGACCTGGCTTCGCCGTTCATGAATACGCTGGGCTTTTGGCTCTACGTGGCAGGGGTCGTCATGGTAAATATGTTCTTTCTGTTTGGCGGAGAGTATGCCGCGACTGGTTGGCTTGCTGTTGCCCCGCTGTCGGGCAAGGCATTCAGCCCCGGCGTAGGGGTTGATTATTGGATATGGAGCCTGCAGATTTCTGGTGTCGGCACCACGCTGGGCGCAATTAACTTTATTATGACAATCCTCAAGATGCGCGCCAAAGGAATGACCCTCTTAAAAATGCCGCTGTTCACCTGGGGTAGCTTATGCAGCATGATTATGGCGGTCAGCGTTTTCCCGCTGCTTACCATGACGCTTTTCCTGGTGTTCTTTGACCGCTATTTTGGCACCCACTTTTTCACAACCGATGCGGGCGGCAATGCCATGATGTACACCAACCTGATCTGGATGTGGGGACACCCGGAAGTTTATATTCTGATGCTGCCGTCATTCGGCGTATTTTCAGAAATAGTCTCTACGTTTAGCCACAAGCCTATTGCCTACTACAAATCCAATGTGCTGGGTATGATTGGCGTTTCGACCCTTGCGCTGTCGGTATGGCTGCACCATTTCTTCACTATGGGTGCAAGTGCCGAAGTAAACTCCGCCTTTGGTGTAGCCACCATGATAATCGCCATACCCACAACTGTTCTGGTATTTAGCTGGATTGCCACGATGTACAAGGGCCGGATACGGTTCACGACGCCGATGCTCTGGTTCCTGGGGTTTATTGGCATATTCGCGCTTGGCGGGATATCGGGAGTATTGCTGGCTATACCGCCCGTAGACTTCCAGCTCCATAACAGTTTGTTTTTGGTGGCGCACTTCCACTCTACAGTCATCGGTGGCGTACTGTTTGGAATCTTTGCCGGACTAAATTACTGGTTCCCAAAGATTGCCGGGTTTAGGCTAAACGAACGCATTGGCCGCTACGCTGTTTGGTGTTGGATAATTGGATTCTTTGTGGCCTTCACCCCGCTCTACGTGCTTGGACTCATGGGGGCTACCAGAAGGCTGGACCACTATGACGCCTCAAAGGGTTGGCAGCCGTTTTATATAATGGCATTTGTCGGAGGTCTTATAATCGCAGCCGGTGTTGCGCTGCAAATCGTGCAAATCATCGCGAGCTTTATCCAAAGGAAGCGGCTACGTGATACTACTGGCGATCCTTGGGACGGCCGCACACTGGAGTGGGCGACCGCATCACCGCCGCCATCCTACAACTTTGCTGTCATCCCGCAGGTTAGTACCCGCGACGCGTATTTTGAAATGAAGCAATTGCACACACCGAAGCATGCCTACGAAGACATACACATGCCCAAAAATACCGCCTCTGGTATATATATCTCGATCTTTGCCTTTCTGGCCGGGTTTGGCTTTGTCTGGGAGATCAACTGGCTCGCCGTTGTTTCCATAATCGGCATCATTGTTTGTCTGATCACCCGGACGTTCAACGAAGACTCCGAATACACCATTCCGGCTGAGGTTGTCAAAAAAATGGAGAAAGCTCAAGCCGCTAAGGTTCGCACGGAGCACGGAAGCAACAGTGACGATGAGGCTGACATGGGCTTGATTGAATTCGTGAAGACAGTGCTCGCCTGGGCTCTAGGCATGGCTTTGAGCATCGTGAGGAAGAAGCGATGACGCACCACGTTGAGACACACGAAGAAGCCGCCAACGACCGCGTCATGTTCGGCTTCTGGGTCTACCTGATGACCGACCTATTGATGTTCGCCATATTGTTTGCGGTGTACGCAGTACTCCACGGCAACACCATGGGCGGGCCGGCGGGCCGCGACCTCTTTAAACCAGAGCTGGCTCTAGCCGAAACGCTGATTCTGCTAACTAGCAGCTTTACCGCTGGCATCGGCATGATTGCCGCCCGGCGCGGTATCAAGCGTCAAGTGCTGGTGTGGTTCGGCATCACCTTCCTGCTTGGCCTGGCCTTCCTGGGCATTGAGTTGTTTGAATTCGCCGAGTTTATCCACGAGGGCCATACCATGACCGTTAACGCATTTCTGTCTTCATTCTTTGTGCTGGTTGGTACGCATGGGCTGCATATCACGTCCGGCTTGCTGTGGTTGGCAATTCTGCTGGCATTTATCACCAAGCGCGGGCTGACCAAGGCCAATGTACGCAAACTGGCCCTGCTTAGCCTGTTCTGGCACTTCCTGGATATTGTCTGGATATTCATCTTTACCGTGGTTTACCTGAGGGCATTCGTATGAGTCCCGTTAGAAGTCAAAAGACGACCAAACATCACAAGACGCGTGAAGCAAGCCCCGGTGTTCAACCGTTAAATATTAGGAGGGAAATCAAGTGACTTCTAACGGGATGAGCAAGAAATCGCATAAACCCACACCAAAAAGTGAACACGGGACAACCAGGTCTTATGTAATAGGCTTTGTTTTGTCCCTGATTTTTACGGTCATCCCGTATTACCTGGTGACCAATAAAACCATTGCGGGCAGCGCACTGCTGGCAACGATTCTGGGAATCGCAGTCTTGCAGATGTTCATCCAGATATTTTTCTTTCTGCACCTGGGGCGCGGACCAAAGCCGTTTTATAACGTGGTTTTCTTTTTTGCCACTGCTGGCATCATTGTAATCGTCATTGGTGCTTCCCTGTTTATCATGAATAATCTGTACCACAACATGTCGCCCGGGGAAGTAGTCAGAAAACAGGCCCAAGACGAAGGAATTTCCCAAGTAGGCGGTGCCCAGACTGGCGCCTGCCAGGGCAACAAAGACAACCACATAGTCGTAATCAAAGACGGCGTAGCCAGCCCAGCACATACCCAAGCCAACCGATGTGACACGCTGACGTTCCTAAACCAAGACAAGGGCAAGCGCGAAATGGTGTTCGGCCCGCACCCCAATTACCACAGCTATGGCGGCGAGGATATGGTGGTGCTAGACGATGGACGCCCCGAGACCATTACGCTTAATGAGACCGGCGGCTTTATGTTCCACGACCACCTGTACCCAAATCTAAACGGCCACCTCACTGTAGCACCTTAGAAGCCCGAAGCCAAAAGCAAAACAGAGCACCCTAATACAATTAATACCTCAGTAAAATATATCAAACTGTACTCAAAATCTGTCCGGCCGGACACTTTTAGAGTACAGTTTTGGTCCACACAAGGCACCCGGGCAACCAATAATCAGCATGGGAGTATAGTACAGGTATGAAATCTTTCGATGCTGCTGTCCTTTTAGGCATCCCCGACATGCCAAAATACCTTGCTCGGGTCGAAGAGAAGCTTGTTGCAGTGGCCGCCACCGACAACCCAGCCCTCGGGAAACCACTCACGCGTATTGTTCATGCCCCCAGCAAACGACTGCGCTCAATGTTAGTTATAGCCGCTGCCACCAGCAATGGAGGGAAAGTGAACGACTCAGTAATTGCTGGCTGCGCCGCCATAGAGCTTGTCCACTTGGGCAGTCTGGTACATGACGACATCATGGACAGCGCGGCCACCCGGTGGAATATTCCGACAGTCAACGCCCGGGAAGGTACAAACACAGCCATCGTGGTAGGCGATTATTTGTTTGCAAAGGCAGGCGTAGCAGCCGCAACCATCAATGCCGAGGCGGCAAGCCTTATATCGTCTACCATTGTCCATCTGTGTGACGGCCAAAGCCGCGAACAAGCCGACCGGTACAACCAGGAACGAACCATAGAGTCGTACCTCACGGCCATATCAGGCAAGACCGCCAGCCTCATCTCTGCCGCCTGCCAAATGGGCGGCCTGTGCAGCGGGCTGGATGACCACCACACCCAAGCCCTTTCCCACTACGGCCAGGCCTTTGGTGTGGCGTTCCAGTTGATAGATGACTTGCTGGATTTCTTATCAACAGAGAAACTCATGGGCAAGCCAGTCGGCACCGATGTCCGGGAAGGCATTTACACCCTGCCCGTCCTGCTGGCCCTCCAAACCCCGCACCGCAAAACAATCAAACCCCTCCTCAAACCCCCAAACTGCACAGGGTCCGTCCTTGTGCAACCTTTGTGGGAAAGCGGGGCTTTTGAGCAAACCATCCAAAAGGTGCGGGCCTACAGCCACCAGGCCCAGCAGGAGCTCAAACCCCTCAACCTCACACCCGGGCTTGCACAGCTACCAAAGGCATATGTAGAATGGGCTCTTACCCATCTTATAGCCGAACCCTACAGCAAAGAAGTGTTGCAATTTTTGAGGTAGCACCCCCTCATGTTTTTTCTTACTGGATTCCGGGCTCTGAGGCCGAATGACTGTGGAGGGCTTGAAGCATGGCGTGATTCAGCTCATAGATTTTGAATATATTTCACTTTATTGTAAAATAGTTGATTATGTTTAGTCGTTATAATTCTGCCGGAAGGCCTGTCGGCGAAGCCGCAGGGTTTGATCTGGATGCTGATCCTGGCGTGGATCAGATAGCTTTGGATGGCTTGACTCCAAGAGTTCGATACCACAACAACCCCCAAAACGGTAGCCATGAAAGATTCATGGAGGTCGATGGTACAGTCTACCCTTTTACCACAAATGCTATCTTGCCTCCACGCAAGGACCCTGAGACAATGACGCAATCTGAAGCTCAGGCCCACAACCGACTCTCTGTCAGGGCAGCACTGGCGCAACGGGGAATTTTGCTCTGTGGCGGAGATGACCATACAGCCGTAGACAGGCAGGCCAGACACATCACTGCAATGCTGCCGTTCTATAGAACACCCTGACGCAGATCAAGGTAGCGTGAATCGTCTTCAGGATGCAATTAATAAAAACTTGGGCGGCATACAATCAACAGTGAGTGACTTCTACAATTCCCCAAATCACCCCGTCAGCCAGATGGAAACCTCCGAGGCAACCGACCTGGCGCTGGCAGAAGAAGGGTTTGAAGACCTTGCAGACATTTATCACAACCACATGGCCCGCCTTTCCAGCAAAGATGCTCCACCTATGCAATAGCTGAACCTCAAATATGCCCGAAGCCGGACTTCGGCAAGTTATCTGGAAGGAAAATATACTTTTATGGCTGGATTCACTGATCAAGCCTGCCCTCGACTCCGATCGGGGGTCAGAGCCTGCCCTCAGCTTGACTGGGGGGAATGACAGTGGAGAATTTGCAAGTCAGGCAATAAACCATCAAACTTTCGGGGGAGAACAGCCCGAGGATATCTGATTACTCCTAAATCCACGCTTTGATCAAGCAAAAATATATCTGGAAGGAGCAGCCCCATTATTTAACTCAGACATATTCTGAATTTACTTCAGAATATGTCTGTCAGTTTTGAGAGGAGAGCAGCCGGACAAAATGTATTTCATTTTGCCCGCGCGCCAAAGAGGAGAAGTCATCTCCTCTCAATACCCCTAAAAGTGTTCCCGAATGTGCTTCATGGAGAAATCCCAAGAAGCATCAGTCTTTTTATGCGGATTAAAGATGCCGTCAGGATCGAATATTTCTTTGGCCTCTTTGAAATAGCCAACGACCTTGTGTCCATACATTTGGGTCAGCCACGGGCCGCGGATCATACCATCATTATGTTCACCAGACAGGGACCCGCCGTATTTTAGAACAAGTTCATTCACCTCCTTCATGGCCGGCTGCAATTTGGCTCGCTCCTTGGGTTCCTCTATCTTCATGAGGGGAATCACATGGAAATTGCCGTCACCCATATGCCCGGCAACGGTGGCCACCAGCTTGTACTTGTTTATGATTTTGCGGAGTTTGGGCAGAAAGGCAGGCAGATGCTCTGGCGGAACCACAAAGTCATCTATAAACGGTGCTGTATGCTTGTCTTTGACCTTTTTGCGCAGCAGGTTGAAGCTTTCACGGCGCATGACACGGAATTTCCAGGCCTTTGCAACGGTATTGTCTTCTTCAATAGCCTGGAGGCGGTTATCTTTTAGCACACCATGCATACGCGAAATCTTTTGATCGACTTCTTCCTGGGATTGACCGGTGAATTCAATCAACAACACCATGGCAGGAATACCCCGCAGCAAAATAAGCGCATCCGGAATCAACTGAATAGCCAGTTTGATAAGTCCCATCCACCCCAATGTCTTACGGAAAAACGGAAAGAATTTTATAGAAAACATCAGGGTGTAGTTGTCAAAAGCCTCGAAACTGGTGGGATGCTGGGCTACCACCTCGTTGATGGTCAAAGCCAGTTTTTTCATGTTCTTTTTGTTCATAAAGGCCACCAGCACACCAGAAAACGGCTCTTGCGGCACCAGGCGAAAAGTAATGTCTGTTACCAGCCCCAGCGTCCCCTGGGACCCGACGATCAACTGTGTCATGTCAAAAATGCCGGTGTCGCGGTCCCAGACATTCCACAGATTGTAACCGGTAGAGTTTTTGCTGACTTTGGGCTTGGCTGCTTTGATTTCGTTATAGTGGCCATCCACCAGCTTGAAGACTTTTCTATAAATTGCCCCTTCGTAATCCTTCTGGGCCAGCTTTTTCTTCAGCCCCGCCCGGTCCAGCGGCTTGACAGCGTATTCCTTGCCATCGGCAAACACCACTTTTAGCTCATTTACAAACTTTTCCGTTTTGCCATAGCGCAAAGATAATTCACCACCTGAATTGTTTGCAACCATGCCGCCAATGGTACAGAGTTCGCGCGAGGCCGGGAAACTAGGCATCCACAGCCGGTGCTTGAGCGTCTTTTTCTCAAAATCACGGTAAAACATACCAGGTTGGGCACGAGCAGACGCCCCGTCAATGTCCTCAAACTTCTGCAGGTATTTGTTGAAGTCTATAATGACCGAATCATTCACCGCCCCGCCGGACATGTCCGTGCCGGCACTGCGGGCCGTCAGCGACAACCCCTTCACCTTGGTTTTGGTGGCTGCAGCGGCAGTGACGATCCGCTGCACATCCCGGGTTGTTTTAGGAGCCACTACTAACTGGGGCATCATTTCAAATAGTGAAGCGTCGTGACTGTAGGCGTCCCGCTTTTCCACAGAATCGTCTATGGCGCCTTCAAACCCAGCCTTTTTGAGTGTGTCTATAAATAGGTCCATAACCTTTAGCACTATGGTACCATGTTTAGGAATGAGACATAACGAGCCGTGGACTATATATAGATTCACGTTACCCCTGTGTCATTCCGGCCTTGAGCCGGAATCTAGCAGGATCGCTACTGACTGGATGCCGGGTCAAGCCCGGCATGACAGCAAGACACATTCCAACAAGAGCAGGAGAAAAGCTTGAGCAAAAGCAAAGTAGTAATCATCGGTGGCGGGTTCGGCGGGGTGAAGGCCGCACTGGAACTGGCCAATGACCCGGACTTTCATATAACCCTGATTGCCGAACATGCAGACTTTCGCATCTACGGTACCCTCTACCGCGTCGCAACCGGCGGCAGCATGAAGGTTGCCAGCGTCCCCTTGAGCGGCATCTTTGTCGGCAAAAACGTCCACACAGTCATTAGCAAAGCCACCAGCCTGGACCGACAGAGTCGAACCGTCACCGCTGAAGATGGCCAGACCTTTCAGTATAATGCCCTCATTTGCGCCCTGGGCGTCACTACTAACTACTTTGGCATTAAAGGCTTAGAGGAGTTCGCCTTTGGCATTAAATCCCCTGCCGACGCCCTGGCCCTGAAAGATCACCTCCATAAGCAAATGGTAGAAGAAGGGCGGACCGACCTCAACTATGTTGTAGTCGGCGGCGGGCCGACCGGAGTGGAATTGGCGGGTGCCCTTCCGTCCTACATCAAAAAAATTGCCAAACAGCACAACGCCCCCAAACACAAAATCCATGTAGACCTGGTAGAGGCCGCACCTAGAGTGCTGCCCCGCATGCCCAAAGATATATCCTTCCGCGTCAAACGCCAGCTCAGGAAATCCGGCGTCAAAGTCATGGTCAACAAAGCCGTGCAAGCCCAAACTGCCGACGCCCTGATGGTAGACAGCAAACCCATCCGCAGCCACACCGTCATCTGGACTGCCGGCGTCACAAACAATCCTTTTTTTACAGCCCAAGGGTTTCAACTGGCCACCAACCACAAGGTCCGGGTGGATCAGTTCCTGCAGGCAGAACCAGGCGTCTACGTCATTGGCGACAATGCCGACACGCCTTACAGCGGCATGGCCCAGGTAGCCATCACTGACGCCAAGTTCGTGACCCATAATCTCAAGCGCATCTCGAACAAACAGGATCCTAGCCCCTACAAAGCCAAAAAGCCCATTTATGTCATGCCTGCCGGACCGCGCTGGGCAGCCGTATTGTGGGGCAGGTTCCGCATCTATGGGCGGTTGGGCTGGTGGCTGCGGCGAGCCGCCGACTTCATAGCCTACCGCGACTACGAACCCTGGCAAATGGCAGTCAAACGGTGGCTGGCAGAGGACGACGAGGAAGACAACTGCCCCACCTGCGACGCCAAGCTGGCCAAGGTCATGTACGAATCCGGCGAGGTTTGATTTTCTTCTCTCCAAGAAGCATGTGATGATACTTTTGCGGTCAAAACCGGGGTCCCCACGGCGAGAGGATTCGCCGCGGGGTGGAGTGTATGCAAAAACCTCCCCGGACGGTTACGAAAACATGACTGTTCGGATCAAGTACCGGCTAGCCGCATCCTTTCGGAAACTCACCAAAAAAGCCCAGGATACAAAAAAGGGCTTTTTTGGCTCAAACAATCCTCAGGAGTACGGTAGCGCCGGTACTTGCCCGCCCAATCAGTTTTTCGCAGGAGCCCGGGAGGGCTGCAGGAAGTTAACAATCCCTGAAGGGATTGTTACAATAATTGGCCAAGGGCCAATATAGTTGGTATCCAAGCCTTGAAAAACCGATAACAAAAAAAAGGAACAAAAAGAACAAAAAGGACGTTCCTCTAACAAGGGGGGATTTAGTGGCAGTTGGAAATTAGGGAGAGTCAAACCCTTCGGCCCTGTTTTTGGGGGCTCGGGGCCAGATGAGTTTGGCTACTACTGCTTCCTTGTCCAGCCAGCCAAAGTGGCGGCTGTCGGTGCTGACGTCCTGGTGGTCACCGACTACATAGACTTTCCCGTCAGTAATCTTTTCTATACGTTTGATCTTTTCTTTGTCGTTATGAAAGAAGATTACGATGTCGCCGGGTTTTAGCCGTCGGAACCAGCGCCAACCATACACCACCGTACCGGGCGGCAGGACCGGCATCATGCTGTGTCCGTATATTTGGCGAAGTACCAGTGGAAATTTAGGATTTAGTTGCTTTGAAGAGCTTGGCGATTTCATCAATCATGTCCAGCAATTTCTGGCTGTCGGCTTTGTCCACAGATTTTTTGACCGCGCCAGCTTGTTTAGTTGCTTGCCAGAATAGATCATGCAGGTTAGGGTATTTCTCTAAATGCTCGGGTTTAAAATAATCTGTCCACAGCACCCACAGGTGGTGCTTGACCAGTTCCAGACGCTGTTCCTTGATGAACACCGCCCGCCAGCGATCCTCTTCATGGTCCAAGTCCGGATATTTTTCTAAAATCTTGTGAACAGACTCTGCCTCTATGCGAGCCTGCGCCGGGTCATACACGCCGCAAGGCAAATCGCAGTGGGCGTAAACCGGCTTGATGGCAAATAATCTCATGACACCCTCCTTATTGAGTACTTACCTAGTATAGCAAGTCTGGGACGTGTCCTTGTTTTGTAACAGAAGATTGATGCTCAGGGTGTTATCGACTTTCGGTCGTGAAGCCTACTTCCAACTTCCCAAGCCCCGTTGGCAATACTACCTTTACCAGTCTATCCAGTGGAAGTATCCTTCACCGCCCGTCTCTATACCCAGGATCGTAGTTGGGTTCTCTGCCGCCACGTGTACTCCAATTTGCTTTAAATACTGTAGTGCAGCCAGCACCGCCTAAGGTTTGCAAGTAACGGCAGTAGAGCCACTATAGAGGCTGCAATTCCTGTCCCGGAAGCCTTAGGGCGAGTATACTGCTTATGTATAGTGAGTAAAGAAAGGAGTTACCTATGGCAGACTTAAATGCACAGCCACCCCAAAAACAATCACACGGATACGGCAAACGGCCGACCTGGCAATGGGTAGTCATCTACCTGGTAATCGCCGTGGTAGTTTATGGCTTAGTCTACTATTTCTTTATGCGCGATAGCGGCGGGGGCAACGGCGGAGGATTTAACTACTAACAGGTCGTGTAGTGACGTGATCAGAGAGTAGGCTCGGGCAGATTCACCACTTCAAAGTGACCAATCGCCGCAATGCCCAATACCACCTCAGAGTGCGAAAGAGCAGCCACTGCAATGGGCTCCCCGTCAGGGCCCAGAGTCTCACGGGTTTCGCCCACGACCCCAGGATCCAGCCCTATCACCCCTTCTCCTCTAAGTGTCGCCCGTGTAGCTATCATACTAGATCTTTGATTCAGAACATCCAGGTCCCACGGCTTTTCACCTTCTCTGTCCGTCAGCCGATACGTCATATTGCATTGATCCTCACCGGCAACTACAAACCCCACGCTAAAACAAGTACGATCAGCAACGATCATAGTGCTTGTATCACCAACGGTTATGGCTTGAAACGTTAGCTCTGTTTGGGGAGTGGCAGTGATGTGTGCAATTAGTGATTCATGTTCATGAGCCATGCTTTGTATCCTTATTAGTTTCCTGAACTATAGCTCTCTACTTTATCTAGGGCAATTATCCGCTCTGTGCCTTGCGCCACTTCTCGATCTCAGCATGGTTTTCGGCGGCTTCGCCTGATGAGACAAACCTTGCGGTTTTTCTAATCAGCCCGGGCTCGAAATAAATTCGAGCCCGGGCTGCTCTTTTCCCTTACTTCTTCTGTGCGTCGGATTGCTGCTTACGCCAAGCTTCTATCTGTGCATGATTTCCGCTAAGGAGTACTTCTGGAACCTTCATGCCTCGAAAATCTTCTGGCCTGGTGTACTGAGGGAACTCCAGGTTATTGCCATGGCTGAAGCTTTCTATCTCTGCGCTCTTTTCGCCCCCGAGCACGCCCGGAAGGAGCCGCACAACCGCATCTACCAGCATCATGGCCGGGAGTTCGCCGCCTGTCAGTACAAAATCGCCGATACTGATTTGCCTGTCTACAAGTGCAGTAATCCGTTCATCGTAGCCTTCATACCTGGCGCAGATGATAATCATCCCCTTTTTCTCGTCCGCAATCTCCTGTGCCCGTTTCTGAACAAACCGCTCGCCGCGAGGCGTCATCAGATACACCTTTGCTACAGGGTCGTACCCTATAGCATGTTCTACTGCGGCAAATAGCGGCTCGGGCTTGAGTAGCATGCCGTCGCCACCGCCGTACGGAGTATCATCTACCGTTTTGCGCGGCCCCAAACCAAAGTCCCGCAGGTTGATGTAGGAATACTCTACAATGCCCTTGTCCTTGGCCTTGAACAACATGGAAGTCTCCAGCACAGGCGGAAACATCTCTGGAAAGAGACTAATTATTTGAACTTTCATATCTATCATGATATAGTACAAAATACTAATTGCAAAGGGACACCCGTGGGCAATTTCCTCCAAACCAACCCGGAAGCCCTTCCCCGAAGACTGCTGATGGTTAGCCTGGGGTGCATTGTGGCTGTGGGGTTTGGCATAGTCCGGCATGACTCTACGCCGGATGCTTCGGCCGAATCGGACGCGGCGCTGACATTCCCGGTGACCTGCCTGGAAGGGCAAGTCAGGGCAAGCTATCACAATCCCTCCTCTGGCATAGGAGCACTGCTAGACGGTGATGGTGCTGACAAGACCTTTGTTGCCGTCAGGTGTGCTGAGACAGATCGGGACCCCATTATTGGACAGGCTGGGGAAGCATCGAGCCCTGGATACGAGAACGTAACCGTACCCCTGACCGTCGTTGTTGACGGACCCCAACCGTGTGAAGTGCTAGAGTCATATATTCTCTTCACCAACGGCGCTCATATTGCATCGCTCAGCATGGCATCCGCCGAGTAGCAACACCTGGCCAGCAGCTCTCCAGCCAGACATTTATCCACAGAGATTACCAGTACCTGCGTACCTTCTGCCAAAATAAAATGATCCCGGAATCACGGGTAGTATACTAGCTTGGGTTATGGCTCTCATTATTCCGACACCAGACCTTGATCGAGGTTGCAGTTTTCCTAGCAGCAGCTGCGATACTATGCAAAAACTGACACGCGGTTCAGACGGCCGCCTCATTTTGCCTGACGATCTGCCGCAGCAAGTCAAACAATTTTCGGCACATGTCATAGACCTTGTCCGCCTCAATACCACTCCTACTCTGGCCGCTGTACCCGTTGCAGTAGAATATCAGACGAAGTCCTTCACTATGGAGCCTGATGTCTATCATACGGATGTTGATACCATTGCCATACACCGTAGCGACGGCCCTCAGGCAGAGATAGCCTTTGCCCGGGCCGTTGCCACTCCGGATAAACCGTGCGGCACCTTACACAGCAGCGATCCTACTATGGAGGCAGAGCCGGCAACTACCATCCCCGCACTAAATCCAATAATCGCCAGAACCGTGACACAGACACTGAATGATTCGGTACTTTTATTCAATTATGATGAATGGCACGCGGCCCCGCCCATGGGCCAGTGGCAGGTAGAGGGCACCCGTGGATTTATGGCACTACGGGCCTACTCTTCTCTGGAGGACAATGCGAGTCTTCTGGCAACATTCGTTGAAAGTATACAATCTCAGGTTGCCAATACAACCACAATATAATCCTCCTGCTAGCGCCAACACATTCCAGAGTATGGCAAATGGTTTTCCGGTTGTGGGTATGGAGCTTACGCATCTGAGAACCCATCCAGGATCTCTTCCTCTGACTCCGACCCTTCTCCACATAGAAGTTCGCATGCAATCCGCTCGCCTTCTAATCAGACTAGTGCTCCGAAAGGTACTTACTAGGTACCTTTCAAACCAAAAAACAAGCGGCTCACACCCGAAAACTGCTCTCGGCCGTGGTGAAAAGATTTTGGATAGGTTCCAAAGAAAAAACCCGGATTATTACCGGGTCTTTTCTTCACATAAAGCTCCCATCAAATTGATGGCTCGCATGAGCTCCAATCGTTTTTGTTTTTAAGATTCCGAGTCTTTGTAGACTAAAAGCAACTATACCGACAACCCCCTCCCATTGCAACCCCTGCCTCCTGCTCCACTCTCACCTTCCTGTCATACCGGACTTGATCCGGTATCCAGAAGTGTTATTGATCAGAACCTGGATTCCCAGTCAAGCTGGGAATGACAGGGGCAGTGAAAAAAGTGAGGGTGGCTCAGCCTTGTCCCCTGAAGTCGATGTGAAATTAAATCAAAGAATCTTTTGGATTTACTCCAAAAGATTCTTTTTAGCTTCCGAGGGGAGAACAGCCGGAGTCCCGATTTATTCGGGACACCGCGCGATAAGAGGGGAAATCATCCCCTCTTATATGTCCAGATCATCCAGGTCTTCTAGTTCCTTCCGGGTATTAGTAACAACATCACTTTCTTTCTTGCTGGTGGCACCTTCACCATCTTCCTGTTTGTCATCCTGTACGGCAGAGCCTTGAGCGCTACTTGCTACAGGCCTTACGCCGCCTTCTGGATCAATAATCTTTAGATTATAGCGGGCATCGTTCTTTGTACCCAGCGCACGCAACAGCGTACGGAGGCTTTGGGCAGTAGCGCCGCGTTTGCCAATAACCCGGCCCAGGTCTTCACCATCTACGGTGAGTTCCAGCAGCACGCCCTTTTCGTCTATGCGGCGTTCAATTTTAACTGCGTCAGGATTGCTGACAAGCGATTTTACGATATATTCGACAAACTGTTGGTCAATAGTAGTACTCACGAGGGTCACTCCTCCATTACTGATAGCAGACCACTTCAGTATACACCACATGTACTGGTGCTGGGAACTGACCCTGACCCACACTCACTATTTCCGTCATGCCGGACCTGATCCGGCCGTCCAGAGGATAGCCCATTATCCTGGATTCCGGCTCAAGGCCGGAATGACAGGGGGTGGGAGAAAAGTGAGGGTGGGTCAGGAGGAACTGACCGAAAACTTAGATTGTAGAAGCCTTAGGCTTCTTTTTTGTCTTCGGGCTTCTCTTCAGACTTTTTGTCGGACTTCTTATCAGAAGTATCAGACTTATCAGACTTATCAGACTCTTCCTCTACAGCGTCAGGCGTATCCTCTGCCTTTGCTTCTGAAGGCTGTTCGGCAGAAGTCTCTGCGGCTTTAGGGTCTGGCGCTGCAGCTGCTTCATCAACTGGAGCTTTTTCTACGGCTTCTACAGGAACTGCAGCTTCCTCTGCTGGCTTGTCCTCTATAGCTTCGTCGGTGGAGGGGCGGTTTTTACGAAGCTTTTCCAGGTTGCGGATAGCACGCTGCTTGTTGGCCTCAAGCTTTACCCACTTGGGGAGCTTTACGCCCTCAGCCTGCAGCAGACGAGCCGCCCGGTCAGAGGGCTGTGCGCCGTGCTCCAGGTAGAGCAAGGCTTTTTCTTTATCCAGACTGGATTCTTTAGTGTGTGGATTGTAATGCCCCAGTGCGGCTACCACGCGTCCGCTGGTAGGGGTCCGGCGTGAGTCCTGAACGACTACGCGGAATTGAGCGTGACCCTTACGGCCGGTGCGCTGCATACGAATGACTAACATTCTGTTACTCTCTTCCCTTAAATTTGTTGTGGATAAGGACTCATTCTACTTGATTCTACCTCTGTTGTCAAACGCACATAGGAAGCCATAGGCGTACCGAGTAGCTCTGGGCTATAGCGCATCATCAGTAAATGCTTCCTGTGCTCTTGCTCGGCATCAAAAAAATCACCAATACTGGGCGCTCCACCCCGGTCGCCAATCGCATCCACCAGGGGTCCTGATTCCGCAGCAACCTGAGTAGGTATACCAGTAATATCACAGCCAGCCTTGAGTGCACTTACTGTCTGTGGTGGGGCGCCCTCTGCCTCTACAGTAATCGCAAGTGTCATGTCCATGCGTACTTCTTGCAACAACCAGGGAGCCAATACCGCTGCCGCTTGCGTGCCCGCATGAGGCTCAACTTCATTCGAGATGGAGATAGAAGCGCCGTCCTGTCTTGTTATACCGCGCGGTCGTTCAATTATTTTAGATTGGTGAGGGTCAGTAGCATCAGCGAACGCCATGCTAGAGTCCGAGGCCTCAACCAGCAGCGAATACACCTGGGTAGTGTCTAAAAATAAGTTTTTCAGTCGCCGCTGCACTGCTCCGGCCGCAAGTGGTATGGCTGGAAGTGGTTCATGTTCTACTCTACCTGGGTGGCTCATGGCTTTACTCCTGGATCTTTTATCCTTTTACTACTTTTTAAAAAATCATGCCTATAGGCATCCGCCCGGGCGCAAGGGGAATAGGTGGAAAATTCAGCAGAGACTGGGTGGCTTATCGACATAGATTAGGTACGGGTCTTCTGGCCCTTTAGCGCGTTTTCGGCGGCCGCTACCTGAGCGGTTTGTTTGCTGGGACCGGTGCCCTTGCCGCGTAAGGTACCGCCGGCAAATACACCAACGGCAAAAGTCTTTTCATGATCCGGCCCTTCTTCGGAAAGTACTTTGTACTGCGGCGTGTGGCCTTCCTGACTCTGGACCACTTCCTGCAGGTGGGACTTTGGATCCATCCAGGAGCCAGTTTTTAAAATTTCAGCAAAAGTGATCAGCAAATTCTTTTCTATAAAAACCTTGGACGCCTCATAGCCTTGATCGAGGTACAGGGCACCAATCACCGCCTCAAAGGTATTGGCCAGGATTTGGGCACGAGCACGGGCTGTGCCGCGCTTTTCGCCCCGGCTGAGGCGCAGCAGCGGTTCAAATTCCAGCCGTGCCGCAGCCGCACCAATGCTTTCGGTCCGCACCAGGGCGCTGCGCCAGTTAGTCAGTACGCCTTCCGGTTCACTAAAATTGGCATACAGATATTCTGTTACCACCAGTTCCAGAACAGCATCACCCAGGAATTCCAGACGTTCGTTGTGCTCTTTTACCGATTTTTTGTGCTCGTTGACGTAAGACCGGTGGGTAAAGGCCGTTACTAACAATTCTAACCGGTCAAAGGCAACGCCCAGACTTTCTTCTGCAAACCTTTTATATGTACTAAAATCCATACTTTTCTACTACTTTACAGCCTGGCCTGACGAATTTTCTTCAGCCCCAGGAGCATAATTTTGCCAATGTCTTCATACTCTATTTTGTCCAGCGCCTCTGTAGCCGGGAACCATTTGATGCCATTCATCCAATCCTCCGGCTTGATGCGGTCAGTGTCACCCAGTGCCTGAATCAGGAAAATTTCCGTGGTCATAAGTACCAGGCTGGAGCCCCGACGGTACCGAAAATTAATCTTGCCCAGCCAGTTCATGACTTTTACCTTTTCAAGCCCAGTTTCTTCCTTGACCTCGCGTTCGGCAGTAATTTTGGCCGTTTCCCCTTCTTCTATGTGACCTTTGGGGATTGTCCAGCGGTCTTTGGCATCCTGGATAAGGAGGATTTCCACATCCTGATTCCTGGCGCTGCGGCGAAAGATAATGCCACCGGCGGTAGGCTCCCGAACCACCTCGCTAATGGCAGGACGACGGTTGCTTACGAACTTCCTGAATCCCTGGATCGGCTTTGGGAACGGCTTCTGGAAAGGCTTCTGGAACGACTTTGGTGGTTTGGGCCGCCTCACAGCAAAACCCCAGGGGTTGCGGTATTTGGCATGCCGTATTTGGCATGCCGTACGGGCTGCAGCATGCGTAATACTTTATACGCTATACGTATACGATTTATGATGTACTTCATTATTTCTTCTCCGGGCTTTCATTTTTCCTGGGGGGTTCGTCCTCGTGATTTTGCTCCCGCAAGACTGTTCCCAGCACACCATTTACGAATTTGCTGGAGTTTTCACCGCCGAAGGCCTTGGCCAGTTCCACCGCCTCGTTGATAACGACTTTTGGCGGTACATTTTTGCCAAACAGCAGTTCATAGACTCCGATTCTGAGCACAATCCGATCCATCCGGGCAATCTGGTCGATTGGCCACTCCGGGGCAACGGGTTGCAGGATGGCGTCTAACTCTTTTGCCCGCTTGTCTACCCCCGTCACCAGGTCTTTGATGAAGGCGTGATCCTCCACCATGTCCTTGTATCGGCTGACGTTTCTGGCCAGTACTTCTGACAGTTTAAAGTTCTTGTCCTCACACTCTAAACGAAACTCTTGTTCATAGAGAGTCTGCAGGGCAATGATTCGGCCTAGGTGACGGTTAGCGCTCATTTTCTTGGAACCTTTCCGTGGTGAAGGTGCTGGTACCAGTATACGCTACTGGCCCGCTTAGAGCTTGTCCATGGTTTCGCTTTTGATTCCAAAACTGGAAATCATGGGCAGGCTCTTTTTAGGCAGTTTTGGTCTTACTTTGTGCTTTGCCGGTTTCGCGGCGTGTGGTGCGCGCTTTGACCGGCGACTTGGCATTAACGGCCCGCGCCAGCTTAAGCACCAAGTGGCTGCGGCGTGTGCCGGTACGGCGGGGGCTTGTTCGTTTTTTGGGTTTACCCATTTGAAAACTACTCCTTTTATCTGACTATTGCCTGATTACCTACTGAATATTACCTGATAGTGTAGCGCTTTTACACCGCAAACTCAAGAGTAAAATTGACATATGCGCTATATATTTGTATAATATGTAGTATGAGCGACCTAGACAACAAGGAAGCTAACGGTCTTATTGAGATAGTGCTGGGCGTAGCTTGCAGCGTGGCGCTGGCGGCCGGTGTTTTAGCAGTCAAAGCAGCATCGGAGGTAGGTGATTGGTTTTCGGACGATCCATCTGCTGAAAGTATTGAACCCTCCGAGCCAACTGCCACCTTGCCTCCTACAACCCCCTAGCAACCTGAGTCTCAAAACCTCCAATCCCGTCATACCGGGCCCCCAGTCAAGCTGAGAGCCTGTCCTCAACTTGATTGGGGAACGAGCTTAGAGACCCGGTATTCAGTCAATAAAGAAAAGTTAATTACTTGTATCTACTGGATTCCGGGGTCTAGTTGGGAATGACAGTGGAGGGGATGAAGTGTGGGTTGGGGGTTTGAGGGTCAGGTCCTAGCAGAGCCACCCGGCCTACTGAGATTGTTATACAAGCGTTTGGGCTTCAACCATGGACTTCTTGCCAATGGCATGGCTGAGCGAACGCAAGCAGTAGTGGTGAACCGGCTCGCCATGCAAGGTAGCAATGCAGTCCGTCACCACGCCCACCGGTATGTTCATGTCAAAAATATCCAGCGCCGTCACAAACACGCTGATGTCGGTAAAAACCCCGGCTATATAGACACGGTCGTACTGTTTAAGAATGGACCGCATTTCATCATTAACACAGGAGTAAGTGGTCCGCCAGCGGGTGGGCAGTTTAAGTTTGGCAATCTCTGGTATCTCGTCTGTGTCGTCGGACTCTACAAACCGCGTCCAGTGCAGCTGGGTCTGGAACAGGCTCTTGGGATCATTTTTAAACCGGCAGTGAATGATGTCGCCCGGGAATTCCTGGCAAAGCTCCACCGTGCGGAGCATAGCCGATTCGGTCGCGGTTTTGTGCCGCCAGCCCTTCTGTAAATCTATGACAATCAGCAGCGAACGCAAAAGACACCCCCTTATTTTAGTTTGTTTCAGACAACAAAGTTAACCAGTTTTTTTGGTACATAGATGGATTTTTTGATGCCGTCTTTAATATAGCCTGCCACCTTTTCATTGGCTTTGGCCGCCTCCAGCACTGTCTCTTCGGATGCATCTGCCGGGACCTCTACGTTTGCCCGGACCTTGCCGTTGACCTGCACGACTATATTCAAGGTGTCTTTCGTCAAGTATTTTTCGTCCCACTTGGGCCACTCGCTTGTATGAATCGAGCCCTCTTGACCCAGTTGCTGCCACAGTTCCTCTGTAATGTGCGGGGCAAAAGGTGCCAGCAGTTTGAGCAGCGTTGTAGTTGCCTCCAGCCATTCGGGTGATTTCAGCTGCAGGCTCATACTGCCTTTTAGTCTATAGAGACCGTTCACAGACTCCATCAACCTGGCAATAGCGGTGTTAAGGCCGAGGTCTTGCAAGTCTTCTGTCACTCGCTTGGTCGTTTGGTGCGCCAGCACGAGCGCCTGACGGGCAGCCGGCTCTTCGCGGGTATCGGGGGCAAGCTTCTTATCCTCGACTACCTCTTGGACTAAAGTCCAGACGCGCTGCAGGAACCGGTGGCTGCCGCCCAAGCCTTCTACGCTCCAGGCGGCCACCTGGTTCCAGGGACCGATGAACAGTTCCATAATACGAATAGAATCCGCGCCGTAGCCTTGCTCTATCAGACCGTCCGGTTCGATAGTATTGCCTTTGGACTTGCTCATCTTGGCACCGTCTGGGGCCAGTATCATACCGTGGTTACGCAACGTTTTAAATGGTTCCTGAAAGTCAATCAGCCCCTCGTCGTACATCACCTTGGTCCAAAAACGGGCGTACAGCAAGTGCATGACGGCGTGCTCCGCACCACCAATGTAGTCGTCTACCGGCAGCCAGAACTTGGCCTTTTCCTTGCTGAAAGGTTCTTTGTCATTATGCGGATCGGCAAAGCGCAGGAAATACCAGCTGCTGCAGGCAAAGCCGTCCATGGTGTCAGTTTCACGCTGGGAAGGGCCGCCGCACTTGGGACAAGTAGTATTCACAAACTCCGGCACGTTTGCCAGCGGGCTTCGCCCATCTCCGCTGGGTTCGTAGCTTTCTACCGGCGGTAGAACCACGGGCAGTTGATCTTCCGGCACGGCCACGGCACCGTCTGTGGGGCAGTGAATGATCGGAATCGGCGCACCCCAATACCGTTGTCTGCTGATGAGCCAGTCGCGCATTTTGTAATTGACCTGCTCCTGACCCAGCTTCCTGGCTGCCAAATCAGCGACAAGCTTTTCTCGGACTTCGCTGGATGGTTGGCCGTCATAATTGCCAGAACCCACCATCAGGCCCTCGCCGTGGTACGTCTCGTTTAGCAAAAGGTGACGGTACAAAGCTTCGTGTATGCCATCGTCCAGTAGGTCGGCAACTTTCTCTCTGGGCTGCCAGGTGACCTTGAATTTATCTTTTTCACCATCATCCAGCTTTTGCGCTACTTTTTTGTCACTCTTGAGGTCAAACAACATGCCTATACATTTGGTATAGATATTTTTGTTTTTGACGTCAGAGTGAAAATAGCCGTGACCGATGAAATCTGACTGCTTCACAAAGGCCACGTCGGTATAGCCGGTTTCTTCTGCGATCTCGCGCTTAGCACACTCGATAGGGTCTTCACCCTGGTCAATGCCGCCGCCAATAAGCATGTTGCCTCCGTGCCGGGCCTGGCGCGGGCCCCAGTCTAACACGATCACCGTATTATCTTCTGGGTTACGGACAGCTACAATGACACTATCTTTATAGGCCTCGTCACCCTGTGGCTCACCAAAGACCGGTTCGACAACGTATTTGATGGGCAGCTGGAACTTGCGGGCAAAGTCAAAGTCGCGCTGGTCATGCCCGGGAACAGCCATGATGGCTCCGGTGCCGTAGCCCATCAGCACGTAGTCGGCAATCCAAATTGGAATCTTTTCATCATTGACCGGATTGATGGCGTAGGCACCTGTGAAAACGCCGGTTTTTTCACGGTCGGTTTCCTGGCGTTCAACATCGCTCTTGGCCTGGGCGGACTTGACGTACTTTTCTACGTCGCCCTTTTGCGCGTCCGTGGTGACAACCTTCACCAGCGGATGTTCGGGTGCCAGCACCATGAACGTCGCCCCAAACAGCGTGTCCGGGCGTGTCGTGAATATCCGCAGGGTTTCATCATGTTCATCTACTTTAAAATCGACTTCCGCGCCCTTGGAACGGCCGATCCAGTTACGCTGCATCTGCTTGATACCGTCAGACCAGTTTACGTCGTCCAGATCTTTGGCCAGACGATCGGCGTAGTCCGTGATCTTGAAGAACCACTGCTTGAGCGCCTTTTTCTCTACTTCATTCCCGCAGCGCCAGCACTTGCCGGCTTCTACCTGTTCGTTGGCCAAAACAGTTTTGTCTACGGGGCACCACCATTGCAGGCTCTCTTGCTGGTAGGCCAACCCGCGTTTGAACAGCAACAAAAAGAACCACTGCGTCCACCTGTAGTAGCTAGGATCAGTACTATCTATCTCGCGCGACCAATCATAGCCAAAACCCATCTGCGTCAATTGTTTTTTGAAGCGCGCGGTGTTTTGATCTACCGCCTGGCGGGGACTGATGCCGGTTTTGATAGCGTAGTTTTCTGCCGGCAGGCCAAAGGCATCCCAGCCCATGGGGTGGAGCACATTGAAGCCTTGCATACGATTAAAGCGGCTGACAGCGTCACCAATAGTATAGTTACGCACATGGCCGACATGCATGGCCGCTCCGCTGGGGTACGGAAAATACTCCAGCACATAGCGCTTGGGCTTGCCGGGATCCTCAGAAGCCTCATAAATACCCTGCTCTTCCCAGGTCTTTTGCCACTTGGGTTCAATATCTTTAGGTACGTAGCGTTTCATGATACTTATCCTATCAGTTTATCCCTTCTACGGTATAGGAAACTTTGGTAAGGCCTTTTTTGGTTTTTAGCTTGGTCACATGGACCTGGCCAATGTCATGAACATTTTTTACATGCGTACCACCGCAAGGGACACCGAATGTGCCATCGTAGATAACCACCCGGGCTGGTTTGTTGGCGGGAATGTTGGGCGGCACATGGCGGCAGACTGTGTGCATTTCTGACACGGGCATGAAACGGATTTCGTTTTCACTGCCTTTGTCTATGACCTCATGCACAATTGCCTCAACTTTCTGCCGGATCTCTTCGGCCTGTTCTGGCTCTACAGTTCCTTCGTATTCGACAAAGCTCATGTGAGGGTAGTGGCCGCCACGAACGGGTGTTAAAGGTAACTTTAGGCGATCTACCGCCAGATCTACGGTATGCCCGGCAGAGTGCAGGCGAGTGTTGATCATTCGCCGCGCCGGGTCTACGCTGCAGCTTACTCTGTCACCTGCTTTTAGAGTACCGGCTGTAACTGTTCCTATGTGGTGCACGGTGCCATGCTCGTCCAGCCGGACCTCACGCACGGCAAAAGCCGCCGAGTCATCGGCGCTCTTGATAGTCCCTGTGTCCCAATCTTGTCCGCCGCCCCTGGGATAAAAGCAGGTTTGATCCAGTTGAATATCTACCGCCCCTTCTTCGATCCCCTCTGCTGCCTGGACGGTAGCGTCGCAGGTTGTCACCTCAAAATCCTGTAAATATACTAGTTCAGTTGCCATGTTTTACCTCATCAATTAGTCTGAATTATTTTCTAAAATGTAAATAAAAGAGAAAAGCGCCCTACAGGGCGAGGAAAAATTGCAGACGGTAGTTTTGAGAAATCATTACCTTAACCATACCATGACAGCTAACAGAGGTCAACGAGTAGCATGTCCGGCACTCTGAGTAACGGGCTTCAGCCGGCTCACGGTGACAAGGTGATATCTTTGCTTCAAGTTGGTTATAAATTCCGGGGCCGCTGCAACTGTGGTGGATTTTATATCATGCAATACTACAATGCCTCCCGGTTTGGCTGCGGCCATGATGCTGGCAGTTAGTTCGGTGGGTTTTTGCTGCTTCCAATCCCTGGGGTCAATATTCCAAAAGGTAAATGCCAGTGGCACGGTGCGGCGAACTGCTTCATTGGACGCACCGTACGGCGGGCGAAAGAGCGTGGGCGGCGTAACCCCGGCTGCTTGCAGCATATCCTGGGTATGGGTAATGTCCTGTAGCATCTGGGCGGGCTTCATTTTAGTGAAGTTGCCGTGCCCCCAGCTGTGGTTGCCGATTTCGTGACCTTCTTCTGCTATCCGTCGTGCCAGCTCCGGGTACCTGGCCACCTGGGAACCTAGGACAAAGAACGTGGCTTTTACCTGGTGCTCTGCCAGAATATCCAGCAGCTTTGGTGTAAGGTGCGGATCGGGTCCGTCGTCAAAAGTGAGGGCCAGACAAGCCTGCTTTGCGCAGTCAGGCGGGGGTTGCTGCAAGGGCATAGATGGGATGGGATTGGCTGCCAAAGCCGTCAGCTTAATTGACGTAACCCTGCGACGGGGTGCTGATACCCGATAGGCTGCACGGGGACGATGCGTTACAGGCTTTGGAGTTGGCGGCTGGCAGACGGGACTGAAAGTGAGGGCCATAACGGTTGCGGTGGCTGCACTCATTTTGAGGCAAGACCCGCTTAGAAAAAGCATGCGCTTACTATATCATCTTTCACTCTAAGCGCTATCTGACCTGACCTCACCACCCCCGTCATTCCCAGCTTGACTGGGAACCCAGGCCTGGCATAACATCTCTGGATGCCGGATCAAGTCCGGCATGACAGGAAACTATGTATATGGTCAGATGGGCTAACCCGGTATTTCGAATACTTGTAGGTTGCTTACCTCAAGCGACTCCTGATAATCGCGTGCCGTCGAGGGGCTTCCATCCTCTGAGCCATCGGGTTCAAGTTCCTGGACGTCATACACCACCTGCGTCGTAACCCCGGACATGCCCGCCTCCAATACGGCGTCAATTGCCGTAGCACAGTCCTCGAACCCGGCCGCAGCCGGGACCTGTACTTCGCGGCCGCCTGGGGTAGTATCACCAAGTCTCTGTGTCACCAGGCGAACAGTGCCAATGACCGTATTGGAACTCTGGTCAGTACACTCAAGGTCAACCAGGCCATCCAGCCTGGTGCCATCAGCAAGCGTACCCTGGATTTGGGCATCGGGAGTAAATGCATCTCCATCTGGCCAAAAAGCAATTGCTGCCACCCCAAGACCCAGCACTATACAGCCAGCTAGAGCCCTCCGCGCCCGCAACGGGACTTCTGACCAATCAGCGGGAGGTAAGTCGTATCTTCGCATTCATCTATTCTATAGCCCCCGCAAAACAAAATCCACATTTTAGACTGCGTCCGGGCGGCCATAATCACCCACCCCTTGCTCACTGTATCTACGGATATGTTTCACTCGGTCTGGATGATTCTGTCTCACCCGGATCATCAGCCTAAATTTGTGGGTTTTGCTTTGCGGGGGCTATAGTCTAGGAGCCGGAATAATCAACTTTAAACCTGAGTCAAAAAATGATGAAGCGCAGGCAGGTCAGCTTGGGGGCTACGGCAGGATATATACGACCCCCTGGTCTTCTTCCTCAAATTGCTTTTGGTATTTTTTGCCATTGGCTACTGCGTCAAGGTCAAAGTCTTCTGGGCCAAGTTTGTTGGCATAGTCAGAGATTTGCAGCAGGACGTCTGAGGGGTTTCCCTCAATCTTATCAACCGCCCCAGTACAATCCTCGGTGCCGGTGTCACTCCTGGTTTCAAACTCAAAGCCATACGGGCCGCCACTGTCAGGCGCATGCACAACCAGATGTACTGCACCCTCTACCTTGCCAGGATTTCTCTCGTTACAAGTCAGATCGACCAGTCCTTGTATGGCAGCGTCCGCAGTCTGCACCTGGAGATTGGGATCATAGCCGTCAGCAAACAGATGCTGAAACTTCAGGCCCGCAATAATTATACCCACCCCAGTAGCGACGAGTCCGGCCTTTGCTCGGTTGGACACTTCGCCCCCTTCATGGGGGAAAGGTGGTTCACGCATGTCCTAGCCCGACCCTAACCCAGCACTGACACAATAGTCTGAAGGGTGCGCGTGAAGGTAGCATCATCGGCCTCCAACAGTGTCATCCGGAAACCGGGGATATAGCTGTTAAAGCCGGTAGACAACGGCACAGTACAAATGCCAGTAGCAGCCATCAGCTGATAGCAGAACCGTTTATCAAAGCTTGTCCCGGACCCCGATCCGGGATCGTCTTCCGGAATGTTGGCCAGTTCAGCGTCCAGGAGTGCCTGGGCCTCTGGACTAGCAGCCGGGAGCACAAAAGGCTTTTGCATGAACTCCTCAGAAAACGTTACCGGCAGGTAGAAAGCACCCTTTGGAGTTACGACGTCTAGGGCTGGTTGCGAACCCAGGATTGTGGCGGCCTCTTGGGCCCGCTGGGCGTAGTGGGCCTGTCTGGCAGCCAGGTGGTCCGGGTAGCGTTCGTCGCCCATGATGGCTGGCAGCACTGCCTGCGGCAGAGTTGTGGAACAGACCTCTATCATTTTGGCTTCTTCTATTGACTGGGCGTAGCGGGCAAAAGCCTCATCCTTTTCTGTATTGTAGAATTCCAGCCAGCCGCAGCGGCTGCCCGGCCAGGGGATTTCTTTGGACAGACCGCGCATGACAATAGTCGGCAGGTCACCGGCGACCTCGGCCATGGATACAAAACCGCTGTCGGGAAAGGCCAGGCCGGAGTAGATTTCATCAGCTATCAAAAACAGATCGTATTCGCGGGCAAGGGCCGCGAACTCTTCCAGGATTTCCCGGGGATAGACCATGCCAGTAGGATTATCAGGGTTAATGATGAGTAAAGCGGTGATGGAAGGATTGTACTTCACCATGTTGCGGACGTCTTCTACATCTGGCAGCCAGCCTTTGGCCGGGTCCAGCTTGTAGGTCAGCATGGGCGAACGGCCGTGGGCACCCTCTATGGACGAGTGGGTCGGGTAGGCCGGATTGGGACCCAGCACGCGGGCGCGAGGATGTAGCCAGGTATACAGTTTGGTCACGGCATCGCCCAGGCCATTGAAAAAGATAATGTTGTCTGCGGACAGTTTGACACCTGTTTCCTGGGTCCGCCTGTCGGCTAAAAACTTGCGGGTGTCCAGCAGCCCTTTGGTCGGCGAATAAGCGTAGGAGCTGCTTTGCTGGACCTTTTCGGCCACGATGTCGCGAACCCACTGCGGCACTTCCTCGCCTTTGGCCACCGGGTCGCCAATGTTTTCCCAGGTTATATCTATGCCGGTCCTGGCCAGTTTCTGAGCAAACTTTACAATGCCGCGGATTTCATACCGCAGCTCCCCGGCACCAGGGTGGATGATATTTACTCTCACATGAGACTCCTTTTGCTTTTAGTTTAGAGGACTAAGTATCTTCGAATTGTAGATGATACGCCCGTTAGCAGCGCATAGTCAAATAACCCGTACTTTTTGGCAATGGACTGGATAGAGTTAGGGTCTGCAGGGTTGCTGCTGTAGACCACTACTTCGTCACCCACCTTTGTATCGTCCTCCAGGCTGATCATAGTGTGGTTCATGCAGACCCGGCCGACAATGGGCTGAAAGCGAGTCCCTGCTTTAACCACGCCCGCATTGCTCAGCGCCCGACTGACACCTTCGTAGTACCCGAGCGGCAGCACGCCAATTCGCATAGCTTTTGGTGCGGTAAAGGTGTAGTTATAGCTGACCTTGTCGCCCTTTTGCAGGTGATTGATGCGGCTGATGGTGCTGATAAGCTGCATAGCCGGCTTTAGGTCCTGGCACGTGTTGTGCTGTGGATGCTCTGCTGGAAAAGGATTGAGGCCATAGAGTCCGAGGCCAATACGCACAGCATTCGCAAATCGCGACTTGACACGCAGGCTGCCGGCGCTTTGGCCGATGTGAAACAGGGTTGGCTTAAAACCGCTCGCCAGAATAGTATCTACGCACTGGTCAAAAAGTTCGACTGGTTCGTTGACTGTTTTGTCGCTGGTGCCGTCCGAGTCGGCCAGGTGGGTCATAACGCCTTCCAGTTGGAGCCGGGGGTACTTTCTCAGCAGCTCTGCAAATTTTTGCGTTTCCTGGGCCGGTATGCCGTTCCGATTCATACCGGTGTTGATTTCCAGGTGGACTTTTACTTTCTTGTCTAATTTGCCTAGGGCGTGGATGGCCGCCTCATCCTGTACTACAAACGTACATTTCTGCACCCGCATTTTGGAAAAGTTGTGCGGCTTGATCATCCCCATAACCAGTACCGGCTGGCGGCTGATAGCCTGGATTTTGAGCGCTTCAAAATACCCATCAACAGCGATGTAGGGGAAGGTCCGGGACTTGAGGGCAGTGGCAACCTGCTCCAGCCCGTGCCCGTAGGCATTAGCCTTGAGCACCGGAATGACCTGCATGCCGGTAGTTTTCCGGAAAAAGTCAAAGTTATACAGCAAGGCCAAGCGTGAAACCTCTACCCGATTATACGTCTGGTAAGGCCGTCTCAAGCGTTGGGCGAGCCTGTGGACATACGTACGAAGAAGCATAGTTTCTCCTCAGAGGTGTTTAAGTTTCTGCTTACGAACCACGAACTGAGACACATCGCACTCAGTTGACTGTTTGCCAAAAAGCTGTACCTATTCTCATCCTGTTAAGCTCCAAGAAGCTTGCAAAGGTCTCTTAAAATGGCCGAAAAGTAAGTGGAGTCTAAAGGGATTCATACAAGTAGTGTATACAATTTATAATCACAACTCCACTTGCTGTAGAATAAACTCATGCCCAAAATTGACCCACGTTTATCAGAAATTTACTCCTGCCTTTACCGCGTTTCGCTGAAAGCTGTCATCGTAGTTGATGGCAAGCTTTTGATGACACACGAACGCTCCGGGTGGTATAACCTCCCGGGTGGTGGGTTAGATTATGGCGAAGAAACTAAAACTGCGTTACTTCGAGAGTTGGAAGAAGAGCTGGGCCTACTTCCACGTGATCTTCAAGTTTCGACCCAAGTTGTTGGCGTGGGCCACAAAGGGTCGCTGCTTGGCATTCCGTGGTTCAATGTTTACTATCGAGCGAGCGTGGTAAGCGTCAACGCCGTCAAGGAAGCCGAGCTCCAATACAAGTGGGTTGCACCTGTCCAGCTTAAAGGCCTAGAGCTTAGCCCAGCTATAGAACATGATCGAAACTTTTTGTTGACTCAGTTTTAGCGGTCAGCGACCTTTGAGGAAATCATCAGTGGATATGTGAATATCCCTGCAAATTTGCCTTAGTAAAATTGGCGAAAGGTCTCTTGCGCGGTGCATTGGCACGGTTGTCGCTCGTCCATCCGGATGTCTAAATTGTTGATGAGAACCACGTTGCCTCGCCATACGAAAGCCAAGGTGTTCCAAGATAGCGACTACTTCTTTGGGCTTCAAAACCGGTAGTTTGCCGCCCATCGAAGTTTAGAACCCATCCAAGATCTTTTCTCCTTGCCGAGAGCACGTTTCAGATGTAAGCCGGTTGTTTTTTGATTTGAAAGGTACCTGTAGGTACCTTTCGGAGCAAAAGGCGAGCGGATTGCGTCTGAAACGTGGTCGGAGTCAGTGGAAAAGATCTTGGATGGGTTCTTAGATAGTTACTAGTTGCGTTCCAACAAAGTGCGATTCTGGCTGCTGACTCGGCTTTTCTTCCACGACCAGGGCTACAACTTCTTGAAGATTCTTATGTAGTTCTTCTAAGGACTCAGCCTGGGTGTGCGCCCCAGGCAAATCGGGCACATAGGCCACATACAAACCAGTAGCGGTATCTTGCTCGATGATGGCAGTGTAGGTATGCACCTTTTTCATAACTCTAAGTATACCAGAAAAAGATGCTTCCTAACCCACACTCACTTTTCTCACCACCACTGTCATGCCGGCCTTGAGCCGGCATCCAGTAAATAATGAAAGTACCTATTTACTTTTGTCTTGGATTCCGGCTCAAGGCCGGAATGACAGAAAAGTGAGTGTGACTCAGCCCACGCCCACTTTTGCCCTCAAGGGGCGCTGCGCACAGAACTCACCTATCCGTCACGCTGTACCATTTTTACAAATTTTTGCACCAGTTCCGGCATGTCTATGCCAGCCGCCTGAGCACTCTTGGGGAACAAACTTTGATCTGTCATACCCGGGATGGTATTTATCTCTAGCACTACCAGTGAATCATCCGGCCGGACAATCATATCCACCCGGGACAGGTGGCGGCAGCCAGTAACCGTATGCACCTTTTCTGCCAGTTTTTGGGCTGCCAGCTGGGTTACCTGACTGACATGCTGCGGCGGGCAGAGTTCCAGAGTTTGGCCGTTGTATTTATTTTCGTAATCAAATTCGCCTGTTTCCGGCGGCTGGATTTCTATGACCGGCAGAGCTTTTTGGCCAAGTACCGCCACGGTAATTTCCACACCTCCCACCAATTCCTCCAGGATGGCCTGGTCATCCAGCCGAAAAATCTCATCCACCTGCCCCTGATCTACCACCTTGGGGTCACGGATAAAAAGCGTTCCGATACTTGACCCGCCTCTGGATACTTTCAGAATATGAGGTCTTTTTGCCAGTGGCTGATGCGAGTATTCGTCCCTCGTGACCACCATGCCCCCGGCTACTGGAACGTCGTGTTCCTGCAGTCGCTGCCGGGTCAATCCCTTGTCAAAACAAAGCACCGAAGCCGCGCTATCCGCACCCAGGTACTGGAGACCACGCTTTTCCAACTCCTCCTGGACAACCCCATCCTCGCCGCCTTTACCATGCAGGATCGGCAGTACGACTGCGTCTTTACTAAGCGCATCCAAAAAATCCAGCCCATCAGCAGGGTCATACTCCTGAACTGTGAAGCCTGCCGCCCGAGCTGCCTTTGCCACTGCGATCGCTGACCGGAGTGACACCTCGCGTTCTGGTGAGTTGCCGCCGCCCAGTACAACAACTTCAGTCTTTGGCATCCAGGTCCCCTAACCATTTTTGTTTTTGTTTTATCCAGTACGGACTTTGGCGGACCAGCTCTTTGGCGTCCCTTGGGTCGGCCAGCAGCTTTTTAACCGCCTCTTCCGCAAAGACGCCGTTTTGGGAACCTTTGGCCAGTACTACGGCGTCTTTTTGCAAAACTTTAATAATTTCATCGGCCGCTTTTAGCGGTGTTTCTGTGCGAACCACCTTGCAGCCACGAGCCTCTGCTGCTGCCGCCAGGTGCTCGTTAGCATCCGGCCCCAGCGCTACCACAAGGTCGAGTTGTGCCGGGTCACAGTAGGCCCCAATCTCCTGGTGGGCCTCGCGCGAGTAAGCCCCCAGTTCATTCATATTCCCCAGCAACGCAATCTTTTGCGGAGCATCAAGCTTGTAGACCGTATCCAGGGCGGCTTTGGCGGCCTCTGGACTGGCGTTGTAGGTGTCGTCCAACAGGATAGAATTTTTGATACCCTTGAGCCGTTGCATACGCCCGCTCACCGGCTTGATGGTTTCTATACCTTTTCGTATGAGTTCCCTGTCCATACCCAGCATATCCCCCACAGTTACCGCCGCGCAGATGGACGCCAGCTGTGCCTCTGCCGGGGAGGCATGCTTTTCCTGTAAAAAGGCCCTTCCGGCTTTGGTAATAGTAAAAGCGTAACCTTCCGGCGTATGCTTCAGCTGCTCCAGGCGGTAGCTGGCCTGGTCGTGCCTTCCATAAGTTGTAAAGGTACTAAGACCTTTTAGGTATTTTTCATCACACAGATCAGCGTTGACCAGCAGCCGCTCTGACAGATCGGCAATGGTCAATTCTTCCTCTGCAACCGCATCCAGATCGGCAAAAAACTCCATGTGCTCCGGCGTGATGGCGGTGAGCACGCCAATGTCCGCCTGCAGATACTGTTTAAACTGGGCGAGGTTGCCTGGAAAGTCAGTGCCTGCCTCTACCACTACCACATCGTGGGGATAAGCGCTACGCAGCTGCTTCTCAATCTTAATAAAAGTGGCTGCCCAAGCCAGTGGATTAAGCAAACTGGGTATGGGCAGACCAAAAAACACCAGCGGCACGCTGACAACGTCATTGTAGTTGCCGGCCTGAAAATGTACCTTGTACTGCTGGCCCACTACCGCCGCTATGGCAAACTTGGTACTGGTTTTGCCAATGCTCCCTGCTACCGCCACTACTTTGAAGTCAGCCTTGCGCCGCAGGCGGCGGACTTGCCAGCCCAGGATGGCCACGATGCAGGTTTTGGCGACGCGTTTCATACTTTTCTGGACAAGGCTGCTCTGTCCTTTTGTTTGCTGTTACTATTGTTGAACTTGCTGGAGTTTGGCCTGGAGCTCTTCTGCCGGAATGGAATCCTGCGGCGGCTTCACGGCCTTGTGTACGCCGTAACTACCCATGTGTTCGGTACGGACGCCGCCAGCGTATTCTATGCCGGTGAGCTTTTGACCCCAGACGTCTACTGTCAGTTTGAAGGTCAGGGCCTGGGCATCCTTGTACTGCTCCGGGTTTAATGCCTCCAGCTGCTTGAATCCTACCAGGCCGCCGAACTGTTTGAGTAGTTTTATGTAGGCAACCGGCTGAACGGTAACGTTATAGACGTAGGTCGGACGGCCGTCTACCAGCTTGCGCTCCACCGACTTTTCGTCAAAGTCGTAGACGTTGTTGTCGCGTACAGTTTGCATAACAGCCTGGCGGTTGGTGGCACTCAGGTTGGCGCTGGGCACCACGCCCAGGAGTGATTCACCGTAAAGTTCGCCCGGTTGGCCGGTCTGGTCGGACGATGATTTGCCCCAAATGTTCAGCACAGCGCTAAAGTTCATGACTTTGCCCTTGGCGCTCTTTTGGTCGGTGTTGATTGCACTGTAGCGGGTGTACTCCCCGCTGGCGCTGCTGATAACTTCTGTCTTTACGGTGGCGTTTACCTCGCCATTCTGCTGCATGGTGGTAAAGCCATGGGCTTGCGCCACTGGTGACAGAGACAGACCAATGCCTTGTTCCAGGGTTTGGGCACCGCTTTTCTGCACGACCTGGCGGGTCACGCTGCGTGTTCGCAGACTATTTTCTATGGCGCCGTACAGGGTACGCTGCGGATCGCTTCGTACATTGTGCCACCATGCCCAGCCGCTCAGCCCAAAGACCACGGCCGCTGCTACCACTACAAATGCCACCAGCCGCCCCGATCCTTTTCCACCCCCACTAACCGAATTTCCTGCAGAATTAGAAGTTTTGCTCATTGGCCTATTGTACCAGCTTCAAGATAAAGTCGGCTAGCCCTCATCTGTTGTATCAGTCGTAAATAAGCCCTCAAGCGGTATAGTAAACCTCCTACGCTGCGCTTGCTCTGAGGTGGCATAGACATTTCGAACTACAAGGCCGCCGGTTTGGCTAGGATCTCGAAAGTAAATCTTTACATGGTGGTAGCCCGCAAATGGCCCTTCAGGCTCCGGCACCGAATTAATCATGGCCGGCGCGTCACCGGCATCCATAGCCGCGGCTAATTGTTCTCGAAGCTGCGTAGCTTCGGGTATCCATTCCACAGGATCACCGCCCCCGTTATAAGCAAGCACCCCTTCAAGCCCCTTTTCTATTCCGGGTGGAGGGGCTACTCGCGAATACATATTGGCTTGCTTGTCTCCACCGAATAGAGGTATGTCAGGGATTGGCATAATTCCTTATTTTATACACTAAAGATGTAAAACACATAACCTGCAGCACACACCCTACACCTATACGGTAATGGGTATATGGCTGACCCACGTGCACTTTGTCATCCTGGGCCATGTGCTCAGCTTGACTGGGTATTGATTCAGAATCCAGTGGAAAAAATTGACTCCTTAAATGGACTGGATGCCGCATCTAGTGCGGCATGACAGGAACGGGGGTGAATTTTAAAGTGCATGTGGGTCAGCGGACGTGGGTGGTTTTGCTAGCATATGGTATTATTGGGTAGCAAAAAGACAAATGGGGCATTGGCGCAGTTGGCTAGCGCGCCTCGATGGCATCGAGGAGGTCATCGGTTCGAATCCGATATGCTCCACCATATTTGTGTCTTGATATTTTCATACCCATTAGCGTATTCTAGACACTGAAGAGCTCGGCGCGTAGTTCATACACTACACTTGCGGGGCCCTTTTATTGTTTACTGCGGCGGGAAGACCGAAATGAAAAACTTATTGTCCGTTCGCTTGACTTCTTTCACCTGTACATAGAATATGTCGCCATCTGCGCTAATTCCGGCAAAGCGGTGCAGAATTTCACCTGACTTGTTTGTATTTTCTTTTGTGGCTGGTTCGAACCTTGAATGACGAAGTAATTCAATAGCACAAGCGTAGTAACGAAGCCGTCGTTTTCGATCACGCTGTCGCTTCTGGTTCAGATGTTGCCAGAAAAGACTCACAAAAATCTTATCCTTGTGGAAGTATGCACTTCTAATGTAGGCGTTGCGCTTTGTCCTGGCGGCTATACTAGTATGTACCTTACGAGCTTGTCGCTCTATCTCAGCATAAGATGTACCGGAGAACTTAGCGACCTTACATTGATATGGCTGCATTTCTTTAACCCTAGCCTATACCAGTGAGTTGAATTGTGAGTTTTTTCATAGTGTGTAGTAATTCTGTTCTGTAGGGTAGTGCTTATGATTACACCACAAGCACCCATTCCACAAACATCAATCACTCCTCAAACGAGCCAGGTCCAAACCACCCAACAGGCTCAAAAACCTGAGGTCCAACAGATTATTAAGGAGGTCCAACTGCGGCACCTGCTGCAGGCAGCCGTAGACCAAAACGAGGCAGCCAGCGTCTTGACTGGCGTCACTGTACGGGACCTCAAGGCCGATCGCACGATCTTTGGACACGAACAAGACACCAAACACTTTGCAGCCAGCGTCAACAAAATCCCGGTTGCCCTGCTGGTTCTGGAGGACCTGCGGGCTGGCACATTGGATTTGGATCAAGTCGTGACCTGGCAAGCCAGTGACGTTCGCGGCGGCTTTGGACTGTACGATCAACCCGGCGCACCCATGCAGGCGCCCTTGCGCGATGTGCTGTACGACATGCTCAACCGGTCCGGCAACACCGTGGTCCGCGCCACCGTCAACTATCTGCTGGGCGGTCCGGCGGCAGTAAATGCTCGTTTTGCTACCAAGCCGGGGCTTCCTAATACCAGCCTGACCGTGCTGGGCCCTACTACTTTCTACCTGGGCGACTCTACAACGCATGACTCTATTTGGGCCATGGAAAAGCTGATGCAGCGGCAAGACAGCTATGCCCGGTTCATGAAAGACGCTATGGTTACAAACATCTTTACTGACTTTGGCGTACGCAGTCAGTTGCCAGATAGCGACTACGTGATCCTAGTCAACAAGATCGGCCTGCTGGACGACCCGGAGGGCAACAACCGCCACGACACAGGTATTATCTATAACAAAAAGACCAAGCGATCTTACGGTTATTCGTTCTTTACCACATCTCCCTTCGAAAGTCCTACCGCAACCGTCCGCGCCGACCAGTCGCTGAAAGACATGGGTTCGCCCCTGCTGCGCTTTGCCGGCAACCCCAAGCGTTCAGGCTGGAAGTACAACCACCAGAATAGCCACTTTGGGCGCCCTGAAAAGCGAGTCCGCTACTAAGAACCCATCCAGGATCTCTTCCTCTGACTCCGACCACCTTTCAGACGCAATCCACCTGCCTTTTGCTCCGAAAGGTAGCTATGGCTACCTTTCAAAACAAAAAACAGCTGGCTCACATCTGAAAAGTGCTCTCGGCAAGGAGAAAAGATCCTGGATGGGTTCTAAGAGCTCTAAAGCAATCTGACCCACACTCACTTTTCACCCCAAAGAGACGCTCCGCGCGGAGTCCGCCCTTCTGGCGGACTCCGGCTCCACACTTCGTCAGCCTCTTTGGAGGCAAAAAGTGAGTGTGCGTCAGCTAAAGCAATATCTATTTAAATATCCTGTTGTATAATAAAAGGCCTCATATATAAGGAGACCCTACGTGGCACAAGATTTAGACTTTTCAGGTAGCTGGCACAGCAAATACCATTACACAAGTACGGCAAAAGAAGGACGCTTCACCAGCGAATATGATGTTAAAATGTACCGCACCGGTAATCAGTTAGTCATTCAAAGCCTGCCGAACGAGAACGAAGATTACATCCTGTTGCGACTGAGCGTTGACGGCCGCTTTCTGACGGGTACCTGGTATGAACAGACTTCGCCTACCGGTGACTACGAGGGAGTCAGCCGATACGGGGCGTTGCAACTCATAGTAGACGAAGATGGCCAGGCGATGCATGGCAAATGGGTCGGGTTTAACCGCAAAATGTACGTCCAGGGCGACGATTGGGAGATTGTCCGCACACAGTAGGATCGGATACTATCGATATAGCAAGCCTTTGATCGGCTGGCTATAAGGCATCTGGTTGCTGAGGCGACGGACTCCAAAACATTTAAAATAACCGCCCGAAAGGACGGTTATTTTTCGTGCGCGCCCACCCTGCGGCGGGCCCTGAACCATATGGTACAGGGCGGGTAGACGCTCATCCTTTGTTTTGATGTTTGTTTTCGCCGCAGTATGCGCACGATTACTTCCAGCATAACCTTTTTAGACAAACAGTCAACCCCTCGCACCTGAACCAACTGTAAGTACGAATAAAACCCTTGTGCTTATCACGAGCTGGTTTATACTAGCTTTTTTACCTGATGTCCTGGGGAGGTTATACAATGCATGTAGAATATGGGTTCCGTGAAGAAAGACGACGACCCAGGACAGTCTTAGCTCTTGCCGGGTCGGGTGTGATTGCCCTGGCTGCCAGTACCTTAATTCTGCCTGACGGGCAACCCAAAGCCCAAAGCCAGACCGCCAATCAAACTGATGCAGCCAAAACAACAGAAGGAGAGATCTGCACCTGGCACACCGAGCTTACTGCTGAGGGCGGGTATGCGCAGACTTTTGACTTGGCTGATGGTACGGTTCTGGAAGTTGCCGGTTCCGCAGAGCAAGGCCTTGATCTAGACGAGCTATATGAAACCGAATCACTTAATGATGGTGACAAAGTCTTCCGGGAGCATCGTTTTCCCGGCGTATACTCTTTTGTCCTGGATGAAGACGGCTATGTTTTAGATGCCGCAAGGGCCGGAGATTCTACCGACGCTTGCAAAGAACTTGAGAGAACACTGCCTACTCCGCCATAGAGAGATTACAACTCGCCATATTCCAGCTCACCTTGTTTTTTGATGTAGACGGCTTTCATCCCAGCTCCTTATTCGTCCGACTTCAAGCTTTCTTTCAGGAGATTCAAAGGAATGTCTACCCGATAATCCCGGATAAACACGTTATCCTCAACTTCGGCGTCGTTCATCCAGGCATGCTGGGGCACTGCTTTATAAACTCGTCGGATTGCGTCGCCCATAAAATCATCCGGTGCGTCCTTGTCCGGGCTTTTTTGATAAGACGCGCATGCCTGATCTCTTCAGGATCGTTTACTTCATATGCTTTGGCTTCAAAGTAAACGCCTTCGCCTTGCCCTTCGGGTACGGTTGAGTCATAGATCACAATAAATACGTTCTCGTTCTGGCGGACATTGCGGGAATGGTGGCCTTCTTTATCCGAAAACCAGTAGATGTTCAGATCTTTATCATAGGTATGTCTAACTGGGCTATTCCAGGGTTTGCCATCCTTGGATGCAGTGGCTATAGTCGCATAGATTATCTTTTGCAGAATCTCTTTGGCTCGCTTGTTGTGGTAGTCGCTCATGAATCAATCATACTATAGGATCGATTTCTCTGCTCTTAGCTCAGCATCTTTAATAAATCTTTTTCTTTTATTTGTTTGGTGCCGAGTTTTTCGGCTTTTTTCAGTTTGCTGGCCCCGACGTTTTCGCCCACTACCAGGTAGTCGGTGTCTTTGCCGAGGGCTGGCTGGAAGGTGCCGCCCAAGGCCCGGATTTTCTCTGCCGCCAGGTCGCGGCCCATAGATGCCAGACTGCCGGTTATGACAAACTTTTTACCGCTCAGTTTACCGCCGACGGTTTTGACATCCTGGGGCCAGACGCCGAGTTTACGGAATTTGGCCAGCGTGGCCTGGTTGTCTTCGTCATCAAACCACAGTAATACGGACTCAGCCACAACTTCGCCAATGCCGTTGACTGACCGCAGATCATCCAGAGTAGCGGTGCCAAGTGAGTCCAACCGCTTGAAGTGATTTGCCAGGTCAATAGCGGTCTGGGCGCCGACGTGGCGGATGCCCAGACCATAGATAAAGCGGTAGAGTTCCGGGTGCTTTTTTTCCTGAATGGCGTTGATCAAATTGGTAGCTGATACCTCGGCAAAACGGTCCAGTTCCAGGACTTGTTCACGGGTCAGGGCAAAAATATCTGCCAGATCTTTGACCAGCCCAGCCCTGACCAGAGCCACTACGTTCTTTTCCCCAAGCGTGTCGATGTCCAGTGCGCCTTTGCTGGCAAAGTGCTCTAACCCTTGGGCCAGCAGCACCTGGCCAGTGGCGCCTTTCACCCGGTACACCGCTTCGCCCTCCGGCCGGATGAATTCCATGTCCGGGAACTGGCGGGCCAGTTCCAGTTCCATGTTGAACCGCTTGGCACCCTTGACCCGGAGTTCAACCAGAACTTTTTGGACCTGGGGGATGATATCCCCGGCCTTGAAGATAATGACCGTATCGCCAATGCGGATGTCCTTGCGCGCAATCTCGTCCGCATTATGCAGACTGGCGTGCTGAACAGTGGTGCCAGCTACTTGGACAGGGTCAAAGACAGCCACTGGTGTGGCAGCGCCGGTCCGGCCAATGCTGATAACAATGTCCTTTACAACGGTAGTCGCTTCCTCTGCCGGGTACTTATAAGCCACAGCAGCCCGGGGGGCCTTGCCTACCACGCCCAAATCCGCAAAAGCCTTGCGATCATTCAGCTTCACGGCCAAGCCGTCGGTGTGAAATGGTAGCTGGTGTCTTTTCTCATTCCACTCTTCTACAAACCGCATAAGCCCGTCAAGGTTTTTGAAAGTAGTTGCTTGTATGTTTGCGGGCAGGCCCAGAGCCCGGATGGCCTCGTAAGCAAAGTTATTGGTGGGCACATCTGCAGGATTGTCACGCAATATATCATAGCCACGGAACTGCAAAGGACGCTCCATTACCAGCCGTGGATCCAGCTGGCGAATGGTACCGGCCGCCAGGTTTCGCGGGTTGGCAAACACCGGCTGCCCGGCTGCCTCGCGCCGTTTATTCAGGGCCTCAAAGTCTTTTTTGGTCATGATGATTTCGCCGCGGATTTCGGTGCGGCCATGCAGAAAGTGCGCGTATTCTTTGCCCGCTTTCCTTAGTCGCAGGGGAACACTTTCGATCGTTGCTACGTTGGCTGTCACGTCCTCGCCAACAAAGCCGTTACCACGTGTAACTGCTTGTACAAACCTGCCGTCCTGATAGACCAGGGCACAACCAAAGCCGTCCATTTTGATGTCTACAAAAAATTCCGGATTTCTGCCGGGAGTCAGTTTTTCCATGCGTTTTTCCCAAGCCTCCAGCTCTTCACGACTGAAAACGTCATTCAGGCTGAGCATACGCGTGCTGTGAGTGACTTTGGTAAAGCCAGGTAACGGTTCACCCGCCACGCGCTGGGAGGGGCTGTCCGGGGTAATCAGGTCGGGGTACTGGGCCTCCAGCCCGGTCAATTCGTGCTTGAGGCTGTCGGCGGCAGCCTCGCTCATGGTGGACTGGTCCAGCACATGATAGTGGTAGCGGTAGTCGTTTATGAGGTCGCGCAGCTTTGCCAGCCGCTCCTTAGCCTGAGCCCTGGTAAGCTTAGCGGCCATTCACAAAAGCTCCCGGTAGAGGCTATAGAAGTATGTGTGGGCAAAAACAAACGCTGCCATAGAAAGCGGTGCAAACACCCACTGCACGGCACCAGGCGCAAATATGATGAGCGGCAGGATGAGTGCTGCCCCAATACTAACCAGTGCAAGCGGCAAAAACAGCAGCTTGCGGATAAGCAGCCAGCGCCGGTACCGTACCAGCCGGTTCGCCGCCCGGATGGCAGCCATGGGCCGAACATCCGGCAAACACACAACATAGAGTGCAAACAGTGAGGCGGAAAGTAGATACAAAGACGCAGCTGCCAGGGCGAGCATCAACAACCACCATAACCCTTGCTCCACTATACCGGCAACCAGGCCCCCACCAAGAACCGTAACGTAAACAAAGCTGGCAATCATAAGCGGAACCAGCTCCAGGCAGATGAACAAAAACACCAGCACAAAGGGCACCAGAGGATAGATACCCTTGTAAAAAGCATCGCGCACACTGATCCTGACTTCGGCATGCACCTGACGCAATGCCCAGATAGCGGCCAGGCTGACCAGCAGGAGCACGATTGTCTGGTAGACTGCGCCGCTCTCTGAGGCAACGCTTCCTGCCGACCCTACCAGCAGTCCAAACAGCGCTATACTGGCATTAAGCTGGCCCACTTCTTCTACCACGCCCTCTTTTAGCCCGGGGACATCCAATCCGCCGCCCAGGCCGCCGACCAGCAGCAGGCTCAGCAGCAGGTATACCAGCGTAATGCCGCCAAAGATCTTCCAGTGCTGACGCCACAAGCTGACACAATCAGCGAACAGCCCGAAGGAGCCGCTTAGTTTTTTTGCGGGAGCGGGCCGCTGCTGCCGTCCGGATAGCCGCCCTGGTAGTAGTGTAGGTAGCTTTAAAAGCATACGTCTTTTTACGGTAGGAGTGGCAGCCGGGGTTTTATTTGGCTTCTTTTTGGGCGCTTTTGCTGGTTTGGAGTTTTTTGGCATATAACTTTCCTGTTTTTTGGTATTACTGGTGGAACCCCATGCCCCGCAGCCGGGCCACGCGATCCTCTATAGGCGGATGGGTGCTAAACAGATTCATAATACCTTTATTTTTGAGCGGGTTCGCAAAAAATAAGTGGGCAGTGGAGGTATTCTGCCGCTTCAGGGCAGAACCATGTTGGCCGATCTTCTCCAGCGCGTTAGCTAACCCCTCGGGATGACGGGTAGTCATAGCACCCGTCGCATCCGCCAGGTACTCCCGGCGGCGGGAAATCGCCAGCTGAATGCACACCGCAATGACCGGCGCCAAAATTGCCGCTACTATGCCCAGCACAAAAAACAAATTGTTGCCGCCGTTGTCGTCATCACCATCCCGGAACCAGGCCATGCGCAACATAATGTCGGCGATAATACTGACCACCGCCACCAGCGCAAAGGCTACCATGGATACACGAATGTCGTAGTTTTTGACGTGGCCCATTTCATGTGCCATCACCCCCTCAAGTTCCGTGTCGGTCATGGCGTCCAATATACCGGTGGTTGCCGCTACTGCCGCATGCCTTGGGTCACGACCGGTGGCCATGGCATTGGGCGCCGGGTCGTCTATGACGTACACCTTGGGCATGGGCATGCCATTGGTGATACTGAGGTTTTCTACAATTCGCCAGAGGCGGGGATTGTCCCGTTTCTGAATCTCATGCGCACCGTTAAAAGCCAGCGCCATTTTAGACCCGGCCACATAACTGAACAGTGCATACAGCCCCGCCCCGATAAGCACATACGGCGTGATAGCCGGCTTGCCCGCGTACCAGCTAAACACCCAGCCCAACCCACCGACCAACACCACAAACAGGGCCATAAGAAGCGCGGTTCTGCGTTTGTTGTGGGCAATTTCCTTATACATACGTTATACGAAATACGTACTACGTTATACGTACTAGAAGCTTACTTCTGTTGGCTTAGCGATAGCAGCAGCTTCTGACTCGGCTACCTCAAAGAACTGGCGTGACTTGATGCCAAACATACCCGCAAAAAAGTTGTAGGGAACAGTCTGCGTCTTTTCATTCAGGTCACGTACCGAACCGTTGTAGAAGCGGCGGGCAGCCTGGATTTTGTCTTCGGTGTCTACCAGCTCTTCCTGCAGGTGTTTGAAGTTTTCATTGGCCTTCAGGTCGGGATAAGCCTCTGCAACCGCAAACAGGCTTTTGAGTGCACCTGTCAGCATGTTTTCGGCATCAGCCGTTTCCTGAACGCCCTTGGCGTTGACTACCGCGGCACGGGCTTCGGTGACTTCCTCAAATACCGTCTTTTCGTGCTTGGCGTAGCCTTTAACCGTGTTTACCAGGTTAGGGATTAGGTCGGCGCGGCGCTTGAGCTGCACTGTGATGTCGCTCCAGGCCTCGTCCACCCGGACATTTGTCCTAACCAGCGTGTTATACATAACAATCAGACTGATCACCACTACCGCAATGACCGCCACAATAATCCAAACTACCATAAGTCCACTTCCTTGTTAGTTAGTACTCATAAAGTATAGCATTTTATGAGCCGCCTCCGAATACCTCTGAGTTGTACTCTAAAAGTGTCCGGCCGGACACTTTTAGAGTACAAAGTAGCGGAGGTGAAGACGAGAGAATACCTAGGGCCGAATCAAATGGTATGATGAACTACTATGAAGGTACTTACCCGAACGCAGTTTGGTAATCCTATTTTGCGCAAGGTAGCCGAGCCAGTGCCGGTCGCAGAAATCAGCTCCAAAGAGATTCAGGAACTGATTGCCAACATGCGTCATACGCTGCTGGAGAAAAAGCTGGGCATAGGTTTGGCTGCGCCGCAGGTAGGCGTCAGCAAAGCAGTGGTGGTGATTGCCATTCGGCCGCTGGCTCACCGGCACAAGGTAGAGCCTTTTGACCTCACCCTCATAAATCCGGAAATAACAGAATGCATCGGCAGGCGGACAGCCATGTACGAAGGCTGCATCAGCGGCGGTCCGGGCAAGGCCAGCTTCCTCGCCAAGGTGCCACGGTATAAAAAAATAAAGGTACGGTACTATGACGAAACTGGCAAACAACATCACCAGATCTACGAAGGCTTCCGGGCACAGATCATCCAGCATGAGGTAGATCACCTAAGCGGCATTTTGTTTGTAGACCGGGTCAAAGACACCACATCCTACCTGACCTACGCCGAGTACATGAAACGCGCCCGCAAAATGCTAGCAAAGCAAAAATAACACCTGCCAAACCTCCAATCCACAAAATCCTTATCTGTTAAAGGACGGACCTTTTGAAGCTTCAGGGCAAAGTTTTGGCAAAACAAGAGGCAGATGGCTTACGCGCAAAAAAGCAGTCGACGTCATAGGAAGCAACCTCAGAACCTAATCCAAGGTCTTAGTTAGCTATCGTAAGCAAGCTTGATCCGCTGCTCACCCCGAGGAGAGCCAAGCGTGATTTCAACGACCCTGCCTTCATCATCGTACTCCCTGGTTTGTCGCAGTATAGGCTTCTCAATCCCTTCCCGCACTGTTGACTGCTCTACGGTCACAACTTGGGGCCCGCGTGTATAGGTTTCTATCGCGTGTGGCGACTGCTCGCCCTGACGGCGCACAGTGACTTTATTGAGTAGGTTGGTGTCCCTATAGGTATGCTTAGTGATAACTGTGCGCTCGCTAGCTTCACCCGGTTTGGTCTTCTCGACAAACTGTTGTTCTTCATAAGCGAGCTTGCCGCCATGCACTCTCTGTGCACTATAAAGAATACCCCTCGTTGCCACCTGCAGTATGGTAGAGCCATGCTCCCCAGGGAACCTCCACAGATCTGCCCTCTGGTCGGGAGTTTCCAGCCTCCACGTTCCTTCTCCGTACGAGGTCAGTACCCGTTGCCCGTTACCCGCCAATGTATCGGTGTAGGCATCATTTTCTACCCATTCGCGTTGAACCTTAGGCGACTGTTCTCCCCCTGCATACAGAGCCACAAACCTGCCAGCATTCAGTTTCTGCCTAAAGCTGAACCCTTGGCCGTTTGGGTTTGTAATTTCTATGCCCGTAGGTACAGGACACTCCTCACCCTCGGCAAATTTTGGTTCCTGAGAAAAGATGATCGGAGCAAAAGGTCCGTGATCGAGCCGCAGGCTCTCGAACTGAGACATGGTAGGCATAAGACTTCCTTCACTTTGCTAACTACACCTGGTACTCATTACAAAACCGCTTCGCTGCTAAAAGCCGCCTTGTCGAGCGATTTGGGGCGAAATGAGTTCTGCAGTGAACCTACACTACTACATTCTCAGAACTTATGCCATAGAGCAAAAGACACGAGGGCTACAAAAGGCCCACCCAGGTTCAAATCCAGTGATACGCATTGAATCTTATTTTTTCTTTTTCAGGATGTGCTGACCCTCTAGCAGTTCACAGGTACGGCCGTATACCAATGGGTTATACAATCTGCCCACCCGGTCTTTGATAAGGGCGGCTTCTTCAAGCGATAGCTCAGCCTCGTCATCCACGTAGAGCTTCACGCTCAGAGCATAAATCTGGGCCATTTGTTCGGCCGGCGGCCGGTCATTATCCGGAAAAGTGTTAAGTGCCGTTACAAACACCCGGCGGAAGGTCACCGGTTCCTTGCCTTCGACCAAAACGCGACCCTCGTAATCTATCAACGGGTCAGTCACCTTTATGCGCATAATACCTCCGTGTTTGGTTAGCTCTACCGAAAGTATACAACACCATGCGCCAACCACGGGCCACCACTTCGGCCAGGGCCTGGAGCGTGGTGGATACCGGAATAGTAACCCATACACTAGTCCCAAAGACGGTACCTTCCAGAAGTACGGGTAGCTAACGTGGGTCAGGTACGGGGCAGCTATGCTACAGTAAAAACATGCCTGACGCGTTTTACGCCGTACTTATCATCCTGTTAGGTATAGGTGCCTGTCTTGTACCCGTATACCTGTTTTTGACCAAAGACAACTGGGCCAGGAAATTCCGTCCGTTCGGTGTAAACGTCCTTGCGCAGCAAGGTCAGAAAACTTCCCTTGTGGAAAATCTGGGTCTCAACCTCGACCCGTTTTTGCGCAAGGCTCAAGCCGATCCCAAAACCTATCCCCTTGCCAGCTTGATTGACGGCTACGGCGAAGCTGTTTTTGACAGCGACCGGTATACAGCGCTTCTTGAGGAGCTGGCAACTATGCCCTTAGATGAATACGAACAACAAACGCTGCACATCCTGCAAGCACTTGAGCCGCGCCTGCAGCAAGACAACCGTTTGATCGTAGAATTTCTTTGCGTGTCAGAACAGTAGCGGCTTTTTTATTTTGATAAGCCAAAATGGGGCAACAGTCCGAATGAACTCAGGCCTTTAGCGGATTGTAAATACGCAGGCTCTCAATGTGACCAAAGTCATCTTCATTCGCCGTCCAGAGATCACAGTCGTTTTCCAGAGCGGTAGCGGCTATGATTGCGTCGCCTAAGCTCATCTTTTTGCGTTGTCGAAGCTTAGTGGCACGTTCAATAACCGCATCAGTCAGCGGCAGGTTATACGATTCATCAAAGAGTGCCATGAGCAGGAGAAGTTCATTGGCAGGGATACGCGAATAGCCAAGTGCTTCAATCCTGGTGATGCTGGCATGAGCTATGTCACGCCTGGCTATACTCTGGCGGCCAAGTGTGCCGTTTGCAAGATAGATGAGTATGTTTGAATCCAGAATGACCACTGTATCTACTTTCTGCCAGGTAAGGGGCGATCTCTGCGAATATCACGCTGCCAGGCAACCGGATCTTTTATAGCTTTATATGCGCCAACTTCCTGCAATTCTTTCAGGAGCTCTTGTATCCTTGCCCGGTTCTGTTTTGGCTCAGGAATTGGCAGACCAATGTCAGCTTTTTGCCCCAATTTGAGCTGTGCGTCTTCAACATATTTTTTTGGCACACGCAGAGCATACGAATTGCCTGTTTTGATGACGGTTGTTGTATATTTGTGCAACGAGTTCATAGTAACTACTATTGTATATACGCTAGTGCTGTAAGTCAATTTTAGCGTAACTGCGATTATATGCAACAAGGCAGGATTGACGACGGAATGGACTAGAACCTGGCCCCTGGGCAGTATTGGAAATTTGAAGTAGGTTCATGATAAGCTTAAGCTATGAAAAGACTACTTATTTTGGCAGCACTATGCTCTACGTTTCTGGTACTGGCGGCCTCTCCGGTCCGGGCCCAGCGACCTTCGGTAGAATACAATGAACCGGCGTCCAGTACCGGCCAGCAGTCCTCCGGTTATTATGATAAAGAAACCGGCAAGCCGCTTAGTATAGACGAATACAATACATACCGTGAAGAAGCAGCCGAAGGGGTGTACGAAAAATACCCCGTTCCGGCCACCCTGGTGACCGTCGCCGTTATTGGCGGCATTGGCTACGGCGTCGTCCGGTGGCGCAAGAAAAAGGCCGCAAAACGCCAGGCCTAGGAACCCATCCAAAAACTTTTCCACTGTCACATCGGGCTTGACCCTGCCTACCGGTAGGCGGGCAGGTATCCAGTCAATAAAGAATTTGTATATCTACTGGATTCCCTGATCAAGTCAGGGAATGACAGTGGAGGGTTGGGGGTTTGAGCCAGGTTTCTAGTGGCTGGCGCCTGCCACCACCCTGCTACGGAGAACAGGAAGCGCGGGGAGTGACAGTGAAAGAGTCTAGTGGGGCAGTTTTTTCAGTTCCCGCGCCAACTCCTGATCATCTATCAGTTGGTTTTCGTACAGCCAACTAAGCCGGGCTTTTATTTGATCAGGGGCCTGGGCATCGTTATAGGTCAGGTACTTTTCCTTGAAATAGGCTTTCTGAACGTCAATGAGCTTGTCCACAAAAGCCTTTACCTGGTCACGATCTTTATCACTCCGGCTATAAAAATGAATTTGGGCGTCGCCCATGGACACGCGTATACCGCCGATATTCTTTGGCTGAGACCGGTTCATAACAATAAAAAGCCCGACTAAAGATGCTGCCAGGAGCAACAGGCCCAAGCTTATCAATGCCTGGTTGTCTTCCTGGCCCAGCAGCGGAAAGGACCCAAACATAACAAGCACCATCGCGCCCAGCCACACGCCTACCATTTTGCCAAAAAATACCCGCTCTTTTATGACTGTTTCGTCGTAGTCGGGGGAGGCTATTCCCATAGCAAAAGGCAGGACGAACTTTTGTTCCATGCCCTCAATGCTGCTGGTCAGCACCAGACGCTCGTCCTCTATAACGAAGTTCCGCCAGTTTTGGCCGTTTTGCTGGTTTAGTGTAGAACCCATCTCAGAACTCCCTCCGGCTGCAACCCATCCTGGGCGGCACGATTTGCCAGTTTTGCTCGTCACCGTACCTACGGGTATGCCTCCTCACAAGAACTGACAAAGCGTACTCGCCAGGATGGCTTTCGCCATTGGAGGGAGTTCTGAGATGGGTTCTAGTATTCATAGTTGATACTTTATCATAGTGGAGTATCCGAACCCGACCCACCGGACTTACGTCGTGGGCACCACGATGAAGTGCAACACGCCATCGCCGAAGCCGCAGCGGTCAAGCGGTGCACTCGCACCGAACGAGAAGACGTTGTATGACAGCATGAGTTCGTTCGGCGATACGTCAAGGTGAGGGTGCCAATTCAGCAGATACTGCGAGGCAAGTCCGCCGTACAATTCCCCGGTTGAAGGAAGCAACAGGCTGCGATAGTGCTCCCACGGGCCTTGCGGTAACGACGACCGATACAACCTAAGCTCAGGCTCAAAGGCGCCCACCAGCGCCAGTACAAAGCCGGTAGAGGTCCGGCGCATTGCTGTGTCATCGCCAAAGAAACTGTACTGGATGGGATTTTGGTTTGTGTCAACCATGCCCGCTACCTGGCTCAGGTCAGACACCCAGGCGTTGCCGTTCCAGGCTTGCCAGGCGCCGGGGGTCAGGAGCTGTCCTGACGGCACGCGCGCCATGCCAGAGGGGATGTCAGTGTTTATGTAGGTATAGCCGCTTGTAGGGTCCGGCAAAAGCGTTACCGGTCTGAATTCCGGAATGAGCCCAAGCGACGTCGTCGACTGGATTGCAAAGGTTGAGGCGTCCATCGATATAATGTGATAATCTTCAGCCGTACCGAAGAAGCCATCCGGCACCAGCAGCGGAGAAATCATATGGAGCTGCCCGTTTTCCACCATGACTCCATGCGGCCAATACCATCGAGTGGGGAAGGTGCCCTGGTCGGGTACGAAGGGCGGGTTACTGCCGGGAGGACCGGAGTAATGCTGCCCGGCAAACGACAAGTCCGCGTTCTGGATAATCATTGAATTGCGCGTGACGAAAGCGATGCCAAAGGTATCGTCCGGGTCCAGGGTGCCGATGCCGGTGTCTGCAAATAAAGTAACGATCCGGCCGTCGGGCAACACGCAGCCGGGGCCGGAGTCGCCAGATCTGTAGCCGGCGTTTACTAGGGAAGTGCGGGCGTAGTCCCGCCAACGCGCCGCTTCTACAAGTCCCGCCTGGTTGGTCCAGGCGGTGTCGTCACTCACGACTTGGCTGACCATCGGCACGGGATCTACGAGTACTGGGTCCGTGTCGGCGAGTGTGCCGGTATCGCAGTTGAGGACCGTTGCCAGATCGTCAGTGACTGCCGGCGGCGTTTGCGTGTCTGAGCTGGACCACCAGATCTTCATGCGATTACCAAGCATATCCTTTACCGCATATTTACGGTGAAGAAACACCGGATTCCAGATCGGCATGGCCGTGACAAACGTAGTGCTGGTGCCGCCATAGGCGGCTTCCATAGCGTCGGTCTCGGCGCCGCCGGATGCCAGCAGGAACATATTTGCCGCGCCGCTCAGCCACCAATGCCGTCCCGCCGCGTCATCGAAGTCAATAACCCCGGGTTTTGAAAAGACCGGATTAGCCACCACCGTGCCGGCAATGCCATTTCTGACTTCCACCGTAAAGACAGAGCCTTGAAATGCCTCGAAACCGTTATCTACCCCTCCTATTTCAAGCGCCGCAGTGCTGCTGAGGATAGAAGTGGTACTGCCGACAATGACGGTGCTGCCCAGTTGAGTCCAGGGACCGGCGAGTGTCGGAGCGGTGTAGAAGGTAGTGGTCCGACCTGCAGCGCCATTATTAACATCAAGCGTCACGCGCACAGCCAGCGTGGCTCCGTCCGATACAACAGGGGCAGCCGTTGAAGTGGAGGTGAGTTGCGTGGTGCCGTCGGCCGTCCAGCCAAATTGCAGGAGGCCGCTGCTGAGCAAACAGAAACGATAGGACCGTTGGTTACCACCGTTGGCATACTTGCTCACGATTGACCGGATAGCTGCCGGCGTCCAGTCGGTGGCAGCAATCTCTGCCCGGATGTCGATGTCGCCGGTGATATCGAGCGAGTTATGGTCGTTGGTATACACATAGGTGCCATTGGCACCGGACAGACTGAGGGCAACCGGGGTACTGTTGGCTGCAGCCAGCCGACCATAGCGCTCGGCCAGGTCGAGGATCGGCGCCTGCAATGACAGCGAGGCCACTTTTTCAAAATTGCGCTGGCTCCAGTTGAGCGCCGCCGCGCAGCCGGCATTGTGAGCCACCACAACCAGCCGATCGGTAGCCCGCCCCCATTTGGTTTGCATCCACGATAGGGCTGTATCTATGTTAGCCACATCGGTAGCGTTGCCCCAGTTGGGCGTGTCAACGGACACCACCCAGTAGCCGGCAGCAACTAACTCCCGGGCCTGGTCAGATATGTTTGTGCCGTACCAGCCCTGAGGCGTCCGACCCAGCAGCAACGCAACAGGACCGCTATTAGCCCGAGGACGCCACAGTCCAACCTGCACTCCACCAGTCAAAGACAGATCCGCCCGGTAGGAACTCATCATTGCGTCAGCACAACCAGCTCAGGGATTAAGAGCGTTCCGAAAAAGTTGGTTATGACGGTAAAATCGCTTGTACCAACACTGCTCTGGGCTCGTACTTCGTAGGTGACTGTTGCTCCGGGAGTCGGCGCATGCTGGGAGTTCGGAACACGTACTTCGGTCATGTAGCGCCCATAGCCGACAAAGCCGGAGGCTTCTTTACTCAAGGTCGTCACCGGCGCACCAATCAGTGCGCCGGTATCTGTGGTAAGCGTCAACGCACCCCATTGGCCGGCTTCTTCTATAGAGCAATTAGCGGCGCACTTCACCACGTACGGCCGATCCGGGACCGTGATGGTTACCGATAGCCCCGGTACCGCCACAGCCGTTCCGGACGCCGTAACAAAGTTGCTGTCGGTTTTTTGGGCCAGGGCCAGCTCCATGCCGCCGCCGTGTAGTGCCACGTCATCGGTGTGTGCGTCCAGGGCAGCGGTGGCATCGCTGGCAGCTTCCACGATTGCTGCCTGGGCATCGGTTGCGGTGAAGCCGGCGGCAGCTCCAAAGCTGACATTTGCCGCTGACAGGTCTTGCCAGGTGCCGGTCGTCGCATTGGTGGCTCGCAGGACTTGGCCGGTGCCTGGAGCGGTAGCAGCAGAAACCGAGACACTGCCGGTAGCGGTACGCAAGCTGTTGGCGGTTACATTATTCGAGGTATCTGTAATGGTTTTATTAGACAGAGCTTGGGCATCTGAGGTGCCAACTATGGCGCCGGCCGGGGCCGTCGTTGTCGTGAATGGCGACGTACCGTTTCCTACCACCAAACCGGTCAAAGTATTGGCGCCTGTACCGCCGCGGCTTACACCCAGCGTACCAGAAGTTAAAGCCGCCGTAGACAGTGCGCCGCCGCCAGCGGCGTTCTGGTGATTGTGCCCGGCATTGGCAAAGCTGGCGATGGTGGGAGTAACGATGGTTGGGCTGGTGGTCAGGACCACCGCGCCCGATCCGGTGACACCATTGGACAGATCGGCTGCCGCCACGGCACCAAGGTCAACCGTGGGGTTCCCGGCTACGCCACTGCCGTTAGTGACACCAATCTTGGCCGAACCAGCGGTTAGGGTCCGTCCGATAAAGGTATCTGCCGCCGTCTGGGTGATAAGTCCGGCGGTATTGTAGGCGGCAAAGGCATCCAGCGTAGCATCCTTGGCCTGAACGGCAGCAAAATCTACGGCTACATCGTCAGCGTTTACCGTCAGGCCCATGCCTTGGCCCACGTTCAGGATGTTGCCAGTTTTGGTGAGCCCCGCCCCGGCTGTAATCTGCCCCGCCCCGGAAAATTGCGTAAAGGTAAGCGCTGTCGTATCAAGCACAATCGGGTCATCTGTAGCCAGCACAAAGCCAAAGTTGCCGTTGGCAGTACCTTCCGTCACAAAGGTGAACAGACCGGCCGTGACTTCGGCAGAACTATTCGCATCCGCCGCCCTGACCCACGCCCCAACGGCCGCCACGTAAATACCGTTTTGCTGGGCCGTGCTCTGGTCTTTTACGAGTACGCGGTCGCCGGACACTACTGACACGCCGTCAATAGTTTGCCCTCCGGACAGAGTAATGTTCGCAGTAGTGGCAGCCCGAACTGACTGTTTGACATCCAGGCCCTGGGCCGTGGCGTCCACATACGCTTTTGTAGCAGCGTCCTGGGCCAAGCTGGGATCGGCGAGGTTAGTGATCTGCTGGGAGTTGAAGCTCACAGCAGCAGTGGGTGCCGCCATCTGGTCCAGGCGGCTGGTGCGCACCTGGGCGTCAAAGTCACTAATGGTAGCAGCAGCCTGAAAGCCGGTATGGTTGGCCCGGGCCAGGTGAAAAGCGCTCGTTTGTCCCTGCAAAAGAGGTGAGTCGGTTACCGCAAAGTCCAGCGTGTTGTCGGCGTCCTGGTAGGTGACGGTCATGCCCGACTCTGTGTTGCCCGTCACCATGGTACCGACAAAATCAGCCGTTCGTTCTTCGTTGTAGTACAGATTGGTACTGCCTTCGGCAACGTCGTCGGTGTCAAGGACAACTACGCCAGTTTGCCCGTTGACTGAATCAACCGCGCCGCCGCTTGGCAGGTCAAAATACCCTTTGGTTCCGCTGCCGTTAGTGCCGTAATACTTGCTGTTGCCCGGAGCGGCCGCATCTCCGCTCAGCCTGATGCCACTAGCGTCGCTGGCGAGCGACATTTGCGTACGTACATCGGCCGAGATCGTATTGCCACCATCGTTATACGTTTGGTCAACGGTGTTGGAATCGGTCAGGATGCCGCCGACGGCATCCTGGGCCGCTTCATTAAAGTCTGAAATCGTCGCTGCGTCCTGCGTCCCTGTATGATTTGCTCGCGCCGTGGCATCAACATTCGGTACAGCGCCCAGCCCTACTGCCGCGCTGTTCAAGGTCTGCCAGGATTTATCCCCACGCCAATACTGGGCGGTTGTACCACTGGTGATTGTCGGTTCTTTGCCGTTAAGCGCTGTTTGGGTTGCGGTAGAAACCGGCTTGTTAGCATCCGAGGTGTTGTCTGCATTTCCCAGACCGACATCACCTTTTACCAAGGCTAGATCTGTTTTGAGCTGGGCTGGCGTACGATTTGTCCACGCCCCGGCCTTTCGCTGCAAGACATCATCATTTGACGGTGTCAGCCCGGCAATGGCAGTCAAGTCACTGTCTAGCGGCTGTTTGCCCGGTACCGTAGGCGCCGTTGCCGTACCCGCCAGATCACCGGCCAGTTGGACGACTCCCTTACTGCCAGTGGTGGCATCCGGCGCGCCGGCTGCTGCCTGCGGTTCCCACTCATTCGTACCGCTATTGTAAGCCAGGACATTATTGTTAGAGGGGGCCGTGGTAGAAAGCGAACGACCTCTAAGCCCGGTTACTTGGGGCAAGCTGGCTGTGCCGCCAAAGTCCTTCGTCAGCTTGACTACTCCTTTGGTCGTAGCCGTAGCGTCCAGCAAGGCCGCCTGAATGGCAGCCGATTTGATTGAACCGTCAGAATTGAGTGACTGGTTCAGGAAGTCATTAAGGACGATACCCCAGCTGTTGTCATCACCGCCAGGAACAGGAAGTCGAGCCATATACCCTTTATAATCCCATCTGCTTATGCTTTGCTTTTATTTTACCAATGTCAGGACCTTAAGCCAAGGGGTAATGAAAGCCATGTGTATCGCCCCGCGGGTTTTTGACTATTTTGACGAACCACCCAAATTGATCGGCATGTACTCAATAATTTTTTTAGTGCCGGGCCGGTAGAGCACTGCTCTGCCGGACTTGGCATAGATCAGCACCTTGTCGCCATCTTGCGCGTGACTAAAAAAAGCCTGGCTGCGAAGCTTATTGGCTTCTTTGACCGTAGCCAAGGTTGGCGTTTCGTCCGTTGGCAGTTCCAAAAACTTGCTGATTTGGGCCGCTAACTTGACCGGATCGTTCTGTGTCAGTTCATCCCGGGTATGCAGGTAGTTGCGTACAAAGAATACCCCAAAAAGTACAATGATGATTATTAAGATCAGTCTTACCTTTGGGCGGCCGAGAACTTTAGAAACTTTCGTCATCCGGGATGAAGGTACTTTTGCTACTGGTGCCGTCCTTGGGGTATGAACATCCCGAATAGGCCTGGCTTTTAGTGTGTCTTCTTGTTTTTTTACCATACTTGTATTTGATTATACCACTGAGCGGCTTGGCCAGTAGCTAGCAATTTACTAGCCCGGCTGGCTGGAAAAAAGGTAACCTAGGGTGAGGTGAAACAGCGCTTTTTTCTGATTACTACCATCGTCTTCATGGGTCTGAGTTTGGTTTTGGGCATGCTTTACCTTCGTTCGCAGACGGTCGCTGGTCGCTATGAGCAAGATCAGAATCCGCTACTGGCTAAAGGCTTATTCCTGGAAAATCCAAGCGACATAATTATTAATTTTGAGCCGTTACGCAAAGAGATAAAGGCCTACCTGACCAGCACAGGACTAACGCACAGTTTCTATTTTGAATATCTGTTCACTGGCACAAACATCCGCGACGGCAAAGACAATAAACTGGTTGGCGCTTCGCTCATGAAAATACCGATTGTTATGGATCTCTACAAAGCCGTGGAACAGGGTAAAATAACCCTTGATAAAAAAGTATTTGTACCCCAAAACACCGCCGCCGCATCTGGCACAGATGAACAATACGGCAACCAGAAAAACTTAAAGCCCGGCGACCAAATCAGCTTGCGCGAGGCCGCCAAGATCGCCCTGGTTGAGTCCGACAACACGGCCGCCTTCACTATATTTGAAGCCACCAAAGACCTGCTGCCCGCTAAAGAGCAATCAATCAACAGCCTGGATGTCGAAACCCGGGTTGGCGAAGCTGAACAAGGCAATTACGCCCTGATAGATGCGCGGTCATACACGTCATTCCTGAAGTGTCTGTATTTTTCCTGCTTTTTATCAATGCATGATTCTCAGGAAATCTTAGACTACCTGACCACCACCGCAGATGACAGTCGCATCCCTGCCGGTGTACCAGAACAAGTAAAGGTAGCCCACAAAATCGGCTCCTTCAGCGACGTCACCCAAAGCGACTGCGGCATAGTCTATGCCTCAAATCGGCGCTACGCCCTCTGCCTCATGCTGGACACAGACGTCAAAACCGCCAGCCAGCACATCAAAAAAGTTTCAGAAATGGTCTACAACTATGTAACGAATGTAAACTAACGGACGAAGGAAAAGAATCTTACTCCACCGCCCAATAGTTGAAGACGAGGTTGGTACCGACTATTGGAAGATCGGTTAATGTTAGGCTAAAGCCTTCTTTGGTACTTTCTACAAAATAGTGGGATTGGGAGGCTTTGTCGCTGGCAGGGGTGAGCTGGATTTTAGGAGGTTTGGCAAAAGGTTTTTTGAACTTTACGGACAGGGCCTTTCCGGTTGTAGTGCCTTCTCCGGTAGTCAACCCAAGCATGCCACTGGTGTCATTGCCGGTTAGAACCGTGCTGGCAAGCTGGGCGCGCGGGTTGTCGGCCGGCAGTTTGGTGATGCCTGCTGACGGTTCGGTGATGATGTCCGGCGTGTCGCCATCGGTAAGCAGATGTCCGGCTAAGGTTACGTCATTCTTAAACACCGTTTTTTCCACGAATGTTACCAGTTTCTTAAAGAAGGCATTACCATTGAATATGGCCGGGCCGCCGACCGTTAGGCCGCCAGTAACATTTAGGTCGAGTGCGACGGACGCGCCATCATTACCAAAACTTAGAATCTCTTTACCTGCAGAGTTTTTTACTACAAAGCTGCCGCCACCATTGGCTAGTTTGAGATTGATGTCTTTGCCACCTGCAGCTTCTATGGTGTTGGCTGCGAGACTGTCGGTCGTAACCTTTGGCGCAGTTATCTCCAGCCCGGCAACTATGCGATCTGTAAATATTTCTGACATCTGGGCAGGCTTGCTTGGCGGTTCTTGCTCATTCACCAGGTAGGCCAGCATTTGTTTGCCAAAATTGGCATCGTCAGCGTCGAGTCCTGCGACAAGGCCAGCGGTTGAACCATGAGAAAAATCGGTTTTAACAAAGACTATCGTAGTACCTGTGCCTTCGCCACTGAAGGGTCCCATGGCCTGTCCAATGATCTGACCAGCCTTGGTGGCACGCATAGCCACACCGGGAGCTGACGAGGCGGTTAATAAATCACCGGCCTTGATGGGGCCGTTTTCTGCCGAAACTTTGATGGGCACTCGCCCGGCTAGTGCAACCAGAACGGGTTTGGTACATTGCTCTTCAACAGTACCGATAACAAGCCCGGGGTTGGTCGCAACGGTGCCTATAGTGTGCGCATCATAGGCCTTTTCTGTCTTTTTTACCCCTGCCTTGAGGCTTGGGTCCAGAGCCACGGTATCTCCGGCGTCCAGATCGGCGTCGTTAGTACAATATATCTCGGCAAGGTCAGCTCCGGAACCACGTATTGACCACACGCGCACCTCACCAGCGCCACCGAGTGCGCCGGCGCCACCACTAGTGCTTCCAGTGTGAGCTCCGCCACCGCCACCGCCACCGCCACCTTGGGTGCCGCCAACGCCGCCTGCGCCACCAGCAGCAGCCGCGTTGCTGGCTCCGCCACCGCCACCGGGACCGCCATACCCAGTACCCGCTGCGCCGGCGCCACCGGCGCCGCCGCTTCCTGTGCCGGCCGCACCGCCACCTGCACTGAGTGTCTGACCCAGGCCGCCAGCGCCGCCGTTACGTGCCGTACAAGTAGTAATCGTACAAGTGCCTCCAGCGCCGCCGCCAGAACCACCCCTCATGCTTCCGCCGCCGGCACCAGAGACTTGGGTGCCGGTTGAGGATGAAGAGCCACCGCCGGCACCGCCAAACTGCGCTGCCCCACCAGCCGCGCCCGTTGCAGCAGCCGTTGCACCGCCGGCACCGCCAGCACCTGAGTTGACAGGTGCGGCGGCGGTTCCACCTAGCGGTCCACCGCCGTTACCGCCAGTAGCCGCTGTTGCATTAGTAAGGCCAACTGAGTGCGTACCGCCACCGCCACCGCCACCATTACCTGCCGTAGCGGTGCCGTTTCCACCACCGCCCCCAAATGCACGAAGGAGCATGGTACCGGCACAAGCCGTAGTAGTACTAAAGCAGGTAGTACCGCCCGCGCCACCGTCTGTACCTTGAGCGTTTATTCCTGCCCCGCCTGCAGTACCACCTGCGCCAATAGTAACTGGTACGGTGGGCCCGATGTTGGCCGCCAGGAAAGTACCAGTCGCAAAACCGCCGCCACCACCACCGGCGCCACCCGAACGAACAGCGACATTACTGCCACCCTCGCCGCCACCGCCTCCTCCGCCACCACCCCAAAGCTCGACAATTACCATAATTGCGTCACTCGGCTCTGTATACGTTCCAGTAGCACTAAAAGTTTCATACTTATCGCCGGCACCTATGTCAGATGTCACGCCGTTGACGCACTTCTTCAGCTTATTATCGCCGGAGTCAGCAAAGATATTATAGTTGCCGGATGCACAGGTTGGGGGAGAAGCAGATTCGGTGAACTCAATGCCTTTGCCGCTGGTGGTAATGAGGTCTCCTACGGTAACCGTGCCGTCCAGCAGCGTGGCACCGGAATCAACCCACAGGGCAGCCGTGTCAGCGCCTGCTATGTAGACACCGTAGTCAACAGTAGCGCCCTTGGTCATATTGTCTACATGAACACCGTACTGGTTGGTGACGACACCAGTACCAGCGGCATTTTCTACCTTTAGCCCATAGCGGTTTGTAACCGTTACATTCGGGTTAGAAGCGTCTCCTACGCTGCTGGCCCTCAGCCGCGCACCATACATGTTCACGATGCTCAGGGTGCTGTCAGGGGGGCCAAAGGCGCCGCGCAGAAAGGCATCGGCATGAAAGCCGGTAACGCCCCCGCCGGCAAGGCCGGCGCTGAGCGTAACATCCGAATCGTTCTGAACCCGAATGGTTGGTGTTGACATGAAAGTAATACTGCCGGAGTTGTCGGTCATTGACGAATCATAGATACGGTTCGAATTGTCCCGAAACAGTATGTCGCCGCCAAAGACGCCTGGATCAGCATCAATATTGACAATAGAGTTGAGGTCGACGGCGTAGAAGCTTCGACTGGCAGCTTTAGTAATCGTCCCCCCTATGTTGATGAGGGGTACGGACAGCCCGCTCAGACTAAGTCCGCTGGTTATTAGGTCTATTGTACCTGTTGTACTAACATTGCCCGTGGTCCCTGTCACCTGGAACTGACTGCCGGTCCCAACCGTAAGGTTGTTGGCTACGGTAGTGTTGCCGCTGTCATTCACGGTAAAGGCGGCTGTGCCAGCGTCCTGGATTTCAAAGTCACCGGCACTGTTGAGGTTAAAGACGATGTCGGCGGCATCAACAGAATTTGAAACCACGCTAAAGGGCGAGGCGGTAGAGCCGGCCAGCGTAGAAGCGCCCAAAATGAACTGATTCTGCGTACCGCCGCCGGCAGAGGCCGTATTTTCGGTAAACAGCATGCCGGTTTCTGCCCCACTCAGTTGCCAGTTCCAGACGATGTTGTTGGCAGCGTTGTTGATGCTGGCGCTACCTGCTGCGGCGGTAATTTGATCCAGCGAAGCAGCACCACCGGCTCCACACGTCTGCCACTCAAAGTCGCCCGTGCCACCGGCCGATTCAAATGTCAGACATTCTTCATCCCCGGCCGTATCAGCACCAGTAACATCCAGGTCGTCTTCGTCAATCGTATCATTGGTGATCTCGCCGGTAGAAATACAGGAGGCAGAGCTACACGTAAAGTTCGCGGCCGTCAGAACGCCGGTACCGTCTACCTTAAATACCGAGCTGGGCGTGTCTATAAAGTCTGTAAATCCGCCGCCAGCACTCATAAACAGAATCCCGTCGGGAATAGCCAGATTGGTGTCGGAGTTATCTATCACCAGCGACGCGTCAAAGCCGTTGCCATTAGCCGAGTTGGCCTGATCAACATACAGCCCGTAAGCCGTATTGGCACTGGCATGCGGCGTCCCGGTAATGTTCAATACATCCACCGTACCTGCCAGATCATGGCTAACATCAATGTCCTCGCTTGCACCTGCCAGCGTAACGTCAATCGCGTTCTGAAAGGTTTGCGTACCCGCCCAGGTCTGGTTGGCAGACAACTGCCCAAAGGCAGTGCTGTCCAGCCCGTCCAGGTTGTCGGCGTTTAGGGCGTAAGGCGCAGCCGTAAACCGCACAAAAGGACTCATTTCACCGTCAGGGCCACAGGACGAAAACGGCGTACAACTGGCGTTGGTGGTACCCAGGTTCATGGACAGCCACAAGGTGTCAGAGTTAAAGTCCACGCTGCCGGGCAGCGTAGTCACCGCCCCCAGATTGACCTGGAAAACCCCATCTGTAATCAACACACCCTGAGAGGCGTTGCGCAGCCGCGATTCCGTCCAGGCCAGTGTCTCGTCGCCGCCGCCCAGTACACCGTTGCCGCCGGTGTAGATTTTGAACTCCATGTTATAGGTGCCATTGGGAATGTTGGTGCCGTCGGTGTTAACCAGCTTCCCCTGGAAGTTGATCTGCTCGTTGATGCCAACCGCCGCCTGGCTGCGTCCGGCCACTACGGGCAAAGCCACCACCATAAGCAGTGCCAACCCCAGAGCTCTACACAGAATCCCCTTCTTAGAAATCATTACCCTTCACCCGTACCTTATATAATTAAGCTTAACAAGTTTGAGTAGGAATAACAATGTGCGCTGATCCATATACCTTGCCCGAATCGTCAGGCTAAAGCTAGCGCCATAGGCTGGTCGTAAGGCCACCTATAAAGCGGCCTAGAGATTCGGGCAAGGTATGTGGATCAGATAACAACTGCCCGTTATCTTGGCGAGCGGAATTTTGGCCGTCTTTTCCATGGCACCCTCCAAAGCCCCCTCCAGAGACTTTTCCACAGCCGGCGGCGCCAGACCTGGTAGCCTGCAAAGATCAGCACCGCAAGTGCCGCCAGTAGCAACAGCAGGATACGTAAATTAGCAGTGTAGAAGGTCTGCTGAGTGTGGGTAAACCGCTCTTCGCCGTCGTGGCGATACGCCGCCTCGACAGTATAGCGGCCCGGCCAGATGACCCGGGCCTGGGAACTGAGAGCAACCGAAAAGGTTCGGCTGCGCTCCGGCAACACCAGCCCCGACTCCGGATTGATAATGCCTTTAGCAATCTCCCGCCCCAGCGCGTCCCTGACCCGCACAACGCCGCGCGGCACCACATGGACGTTGCCGTCGTTTCGGAAGTTCAGCGTGGCCTTGGTCGGCATCCGCCATATGCTATGATCTGATGCCAGGTTGGTGAGGGACAAGCCGTACCTTTCGCCGCCCACCTTTCGCAGAAACAGCAGCGAGGCCGCCTGGGGTGACAGTGCCACCCGCTGATTTGGCAGCACGGTCGTTTCCCCCGCCCGGCGGACTATGACCGCACCGTAGTGGCCGCCGGGTGTCAAAGACTCATCATTCTTGATAGTAAACGCAACCGTCTGTTTACCGCCGGGCTTGACGGCAACCTGTGTCCTGGACAGGTCCAGCCACTTGGCCAGGCCGTACCTTTCCTGGTAGTCCTGAGCCAGACCGGAAAAAGTCAGTCCCCCGGTTTCGTCCAACGCGCCCATATCTACGGCAGTAATAGTAAACGTCTCTGGCATACGGTTGTTGTTAGTCACCGTAAAGGACCCGCCGGGCACTTTTTTATCCGCAGTCACAATAATTTCCTGCGATGCCGGGCTGATGGTTATTCCCCCTGTTTTAGACTTGGGCTGTGGTTCTTTTGCCGCGATAGGCGAGGACACCAGCAAAGGCACTAACAGGACAAACAACAGGAGCGCTTTTTTCGGCCCGGCTGTCCTGCAGGACAGCCGGGTCAAGCCCGGCATGACAGGAAAAAGTGCATGTGAGTCAGGCATGACAGTGGAGGTTTTGAAAGCCAGGTTTTTCATGAGCCCTTTCATGACCGAAGCTTCTTGATCCTGGCGATAACCTTGCGGCCAGTCGACCATATACCAATGCCGACAAAGACAGCAACCAGAAGCCCCCCGCCAATCAGCCGCCAAGGGATGACCCAGAAGCTAACCGTGGCCTCCAGCGGCACGTCGCGGGTACCGTCGTCATAGACCATGACCAGCGTGGCCGAATACTTCCCGAAACGCAGGTTTTTGAGCTTGTTCGTATCCCACTTAAGCTCATACTCCGGTTCACCGTCCTTCAGTACCACCTGGCCGTCGGCTTCCTTGGCCCGGTAGGCCGGAAAGCCCTCATCCCATGCCGCCGCATAGACCCGGCTGGAATCCGGCAAAATATTCCCTTTGGTTTGGTTAACCCCAAGTGCCGCCACTTGCTGGCTGCCTTTGTTTATAAAAATAGTGCCGGTGGGCGCTGTATGCACAGTACCGTTGTTATGAAGCTTTATAGTGAAGCGGGCGGGCAGGAACTCATACGTCCGCTTGCTGGCTGTAAACTCCTGTAAAGACACGTCCCGTTTAGCGCCCGGAACGTCCGCCTCCAGCAGCACCAGGGTGGCGCTGCCGCCGCGGACGGCTGATTCCAGATTACCCTCGGCCGCTTCAGCATCAGCCCGGGTAAATGTTACGGCGTAATAGTAGCCAAAGGCCGCAGTTTCAGGGAGCGTAATCGTCATTTTGACAGACTGCCACTCATTGGGCCGTGCCTCAAGCTGCGTTTTAGAGAACTTCACCCAGTTAAAGTAGTCGTCGCCGGGGGCTCGCTCTTCCAGCCGGGGCTTGCCTTCCTCGCCGAACGCCGAGAATTTCATGAGCCCCACCTTCAGCTTTTCAGTTTTGGTGCCACTGTTACGGACCCGCAGTTCGGTTTCCACGGTTTTGCCGGGCTTGGCCTTGAGGCTGATAGGTAAGGGCGATGAGGTCAGGTCCAGCCGGCCTCCAGAAGCCGTCTGAGCTGCTACCGGAGCTGGCTGCAGCACAGCAAACAGCACCGTAGCTAGGAGCAAGCTCAACCTACGCACTGGTTCACCCGTACTTTTTTGGCCCGCCAGGGTCAGCAAGCGCCTCCAACGGCCGATAGGCCGTTGGTAAAAGCGCTCTGGCGGGACGAAAAGTACGGGTGAACCAGCCCTGCAATCCCGAAACTTCATAATCGATCCCTTTGACCTTTACCTTTATGAAGTTGCCGCTTCAGCCGCCGGCGCATCAGCAGATATACCGCCAGCGCTGGCACCAGCGGTATGGCAATCGCCGCAAAAATCATCCGCCAGGGAATCACCCAGAAACTGACAGTGGCTTCCAGTGGTACATCGCGCGTACCGTCATCATAAACCATGACCAAAGTCGCAGTGTACTTGCCAAACCGCAGGCGTTTTAGCTGACCCAGGTCCCAAGCCAGTTCGTATACCGGCTGCCCATCCTCTTTCAGCACGGCCTTGCCATCCGCTTCCTTGGCCCGGTAGGCCGGAAAGCCGTCTGTCCATTCCGACGCAAAGTTCCGGGTGCTGGCCGGCAAAATATTGCCCTTGGTGCCATTGACGCTGACAGTTCCTACCTGGCTGCTGCCCCGGTTTATAAAAATCGTGCCTGTCGGAGCAGTGTGAATACTGCCGGTGTTTCTAAGCTTGATGCTAAAGCGGGCGGGCAGGAACTCGTAGCTGCGCTTTTCTACCCGGAACTCATCAATCGCAACCTCCCGCTTGGCCCCGGGTACATCGGCTTCCAGCAGCACCAGCGTGGCGCTGCCGCCGCGGATGGCGGTCTCCAGGTCGCCCTCTGCCGTGTTGTCATTGGCCCGGGAAAATGTCACCGCATAGTAGTAGCCAAAAGCAGCGGTTTTGGGCAAAGCAATGCTCATTTTGATGGACTGCCATTCGTTGGGCGCTGCTTCAAACTCTGACTTAGAGAATTTGACCCAGTCAAAGTACTCATCGCCTTCACCACGATCCTCCAGTTTTGGCTTGCCTTCTTCGCCAAAGGCCGAAAACTTCATGAGCCCAATCTTCAGCTTTTCGGTTTTGGTGCCGCTGTTACGGACCCGTAGTTCGGTTTCCACGGCTTCGCCGGGTTTAGCCTTCAGGCTGATGGGCAGCGGCGATGTCGTCAGGTGCAACCGGCCTGTCGATGTCTGAGCATGCACCAAACCAGCGCCCAGCCCGCCAAAAGCCAACAAAGCCGCCACTACAAATCCGAAAGCACGTCTCATAATCTAACTACCAGTATACATCGAACCAGCCAAAGTGCTTATGAACCCACTTCAAATTATCTTCGATTGCCTGGGCTTTATATCTAGCGTGGTGGGGGCCCAGCAGCAAGCTGTATTCTCTAGCGGGCCTTTTTTAGTTTTTCAAGCAGGCTGACCGCGTCTTTGTCAGACATAAGTCGCGTTTGCAGCTCGTCATGATAAGTGGTTGGCGAAAGTTTGGTTTGCAGCAGCCGGCCGTTTTGGAAATAATGCGTCAGAATAATGCTTTTTTCAGTGCCAGGCCAACGGGTCTGGTCAAAATACAGATTACCCAGCCCGTAGTAAATAGGCTTGCCTTTGTATAGTTGGTACGTTTGCGGCTGGTGGGCCTGGGTGCCTACCACCATGTCGGCACCCAGGTCTATGATCCTCTGAAAGACCTTTTTCTGGTTTGGGATTGGCGCGTAACATTCCGGCAGCTCCTGGTAACCGTCCGGGTAGGCATAGCACTCCCAGAATTGCACGTCCACGATGACGAAAGCGGATTGCTGTTTCAGGTTCCTGATATCGGCCTGGATTTTGCCAAAGTCAAAGCTGTTTGCACCGGCCGTAGAAGGACCGGCAATGGCACCGCTGTTTGGCGAGTCTGCGTAATTGTAGCCCAGGAACGCCACCCGGGAGCCTTTTTGGCTGGCACTATAGGGCTTGGCGGCCTCTGCGGCGTTCAGCCCGCCGCCAAAGGTATGCCACCCCAGACTGTGGTAGAGGTTTATCGTGGCTGTGTTGTAGGTACTTCCAACGTCATTGTTATGATTGCCGGCAAGTTCAACCACGTCTACGCCGCTGGCCCTCAGGGTTTCAATAAAACGCGGGTCCGAACAAAACACTGTGTCGCTATAGGCGCAGCCCTTCTTGAACGACACTTCATTAGACGTATGCGTAATGTCGGCGTCGGCCAAAAAGCTGCCGATCTTTTGGCTGAAATAGCGCGGATTATTAGTGGAGCCAAGTTTTTGCATCATCTGTCTGCTCAGGGCAGTTACCCCGGTCTGGTTGACCTTCAGCACGGTATCTTTGGCTGGTAAACTGTTGAGCCGTAGATCGTTCAGGACGTGCGCAGCACCGCCGCTAAAGGCAGCCTGCCGAAAGAGTGCCCCTTTAGTAAAGTCATCTAAATAATAGCCGTCATCCAGCCTGAGCAGCTTCACGCCTGGAGATACTTGGCTTGCAGGCACGATGGCTATATCCGCATCTGCCAGATGATCGCGAGCCGCGTCAAACGTAGAGACTTTGCCCTCCGGGATGTCAAGCAGTGTCGTAATGGCAGTGCGGGCAGTTGTGCCTACGGCGGAGGATATTCTTACGGGCAGTTGGCTGAGTTCAGCCTTTGTAACGGTTTGCCGCGTCGCATACGCAGCGGTGACCGGCACATAAGCTTCCAGCACCAGCGAGTCGCTCGTCTGATCAAATGTAGTGTTTACGTGAACCGTCGTTGTTCCGTTTGAAGGCTGAGGCTGTTTTGCCAGGGCCTGGGTGATGGTCTGCCTCTCGCTGCCAGAGACACTTTCATCAAAAATTAAGCGACTAACATTTTTTTCAACTGGTGCCGCGACAAAATGTTTATAAACAACGCCTGCCGCTACTAACAAGCTAAGGATCAGAAATATTACCCATATACGGCCGCTTAGGCGCGATCCAGAGTCTTGGGCCTCATGCCCTTTAAGCTGCATTCTCATAGTTTAACAGGACTTGCTGGATGACAAACAAAACCCAGCGCCAACTCCTGTGACCCCAAGAAGTCTGCACTTGGGTGCTGGGTGCATTTTCTTCCACCCCGCAAAGCACAGGCTTTGCGGGGACCCCTATTTCAGCGAGAAAGGACCGACAGGCCGGCAACCAAAAACTTGGCAAAGCCAAGTTATTTGGCTTACCGTTCACGAATCAGCCGCACTTAAAGTGCGGTGAGGGAGTATCACAGATGAAAAATGTGCCCAGTGCCAAGAGCATTCCAGCAAAGGACAGGCTTTGCCTGCCTCTTGCTGGAGTGCGCTGGAATGTGGTGCAGGCTTCTTGGCTAGAAGGTGCCGGCGCCTATGATAGTCCAGGTATCCGTATAATCATTAGCTGCCGGAGTATCCCCGGCAATAGCTGCCTTGCCAACAAAGGTGATAACGTCGCCGGAACCACCAGCCGTACCGGTAGAGGTCGCGCCGGGCTGGAAGGTGCTGCTCAGTGTCCCGCCGGCATTAGCGCCGCCATTGTATTCCCCGGCTATACTGACCGTGCCGCCGCTTGCGGCGTCAGTTGTCAGGTCCACATCCAGGACGTAGCCTTCGGTGCCGGTAGAAAGCGTCGTGGGGCTGCCGTCAACAGTGCCAGAGGTAGCGATCGTTTTAGCCGCCGCGGCGGAGATCAAACCCTGGTTAGAGTCCTTGACCCAGGCGATCCAGCCGTTAGTAGCGTTGGTGGTAATTGTGACTGTTCGACCAGTGGTGGAGCGAACCGCCCCGGAGTCCAGGTTAGCCGTAAAGCTGGTAGTGTTGGCATCCAGTACAAAGTTGAAGGTTGACCCGACTACCGCACTGACAACCACTTGGTCGTCGGTGATAACGCGCAACGCTACGCTGGTGCTGTCAATAAGGGCCGCGCCACTGGTAAAGGTTTCTACAGTCGCATTGTATAGGCCGGCAGCAGGATTGGTCATGGCAGTAGCCAGAGTGAAGTCTACGCAGTATGCAGTGCTGGCCGTCAGGTTGGTTACCCCCGAAACAGCCAGGCCTTTCTGGCCGACGGTGTTGTTACCGGTTGCAACCAGTGTACCCGGCAGAGCGGTCGCACCAGTTTGGGTTGCACAGGCGGCGGTGGTAGCTGTCTGGCTGGAGGTAGCAACCGTAAAGCCATCAGGCACAGTGATCTTTAGGTTTTCCTCCGTTCCGCTGTTGCCAGCCGGTACGGTAAAGACCAGGCGCACGGTAGTAGCCGTCGCAGCCTTCATCCTGTCCAGGCGCACATAGGTATTGGTCAAAGAAGCACCAAAAACCGTACCGCTTAATACCCCGTAGGCTATTTGGAACGTTAAAGCTGCAATTACCCCAAATGAAAGGACTTTTTTGTGTATTTTGTGAAGTGCCATTACTTATCTTTCTTTATCTATAAATAAAGCTTACGGTTAGATTACCCGTGTGTCAACCATAATCTGGCAATTGCTAAAACTGTACTCAAAATATGTCCGGCCGGACAAAAAGCGAGTACAGTTTGATAAGTTATATGGGTTGCTAAGGGTCTAAGAATTGTAGAAATGTGGGTGGAGGTATTGCTGCTTCAGAAGCTGGCGGCGGCTATGAGCGTCAGGGTGTCGGTATAGTCAATAGCTGCCGGCGTGTCGGTTTTTGACTTTGCCTTTAGCAGCAGTGACCCGCGCCCGGCAGTAATAGGGCTGGACGACACGTAGGCCTGGCGCAGCAAAGTGTCGGTAATACCAACGTTGTTGCTGGCGCCGGTATATGGCGACTGGGCAGTCAGCGGGCCGCCGCCGGACTGCGTGGCCGAGGCGCTTTGGGCGCCAAAGCCTTCACTCAAGGATGTCAAATCACCAGTCAGGGCGCTAATGGTATAGGTGGTCGCCAGGCTTTTGAGCCCGGTGTTGGCAGAGGCAATGAAGACGGTTCCCCCGCTGGCGCCGTTGGTCTCCAGGTCAATCCAGATCCGCTCAGGGCTATCTGCCACCGTACCGGCCAGCAGGGTGCCAAAGTTTGTGGCATAAGGCGGCGCGGTCTCGGTGTCGCTGCCTGAAACGTCAATGTCAAACGTGAGCGACGGGCTGACAGTGGCCGCAGAAGCCACCGCGCTGTAAGCCGACTCCGTAAAGTCCCCGTGCTCGGCCTTGACCTTGACCGAGTAAGTGGTGTTGGCCGCCAGGCCAATCACGTCAAAACCGCTTGCACTACCCCAGGCCGTATATGTCTGCCAGTCTTCCGCACCCAGCGTTGGCCCCACGGTGTTATCGCTTTGTACATACTGAGTTGTGGCAAACGCGTCGGTGCTGATAGCAATGGCAAAAGTCGCGTCCGTAGGATTACCGCCGTTACTAATGACAATGTGCAGTTTATTATAATAAGTAGCCGGGTTGGTCACCGTCGGTGCGGCTGGCACATGTGCCTGCATAGTCGGATTCATACCGCTGTTGGCTTTGTAGGACGTACTGGCCCCGCCGGTGTTGCTTACCTCTCCGGAAATACCGTTCAGCCGGTAGCTGCTGGAGCTGCTGTTGCTGGTGCCGCCAGAACCTATGCCGTAGTTATCCAGCCGAAAGTTTGAACTGGCCGTGGCAAACACGCCCACAATCCCGGCTGTCACAAGTGTTGCGTAGCGTAGTGGTCCCATATGCCCATTACCTCCAGACAAAACTGCGAACCAGGGCCGCAGCTTCTTTCAGAAAATCCTCATTCGGACGGGTCGAAGTAGCAGAAACGATGGCGTAGGCACTCTTCCCCGGGATGAAATAGGTCACTTCGCTGCCGTCCTTACTGGTCATGGTCCTGGCCGTCTTTTTGGTCGAATCTTCGCCCATAGTTACCTCGTCGGCCTTGTACTTACCCGCCTCATTCCGGCGAAAAGCATAGGCCGAATCCTCCAGCATCGGCCCGCCGGAAAAGTTCTTTACCGTTATGCTGATGCGTCGGCTCCCCTCGGTCGGACTGTGCTGTGCCAGGCTGTACTGTTCGGTGATCGGCAGTACGGGTCCGGCGCGGTTCTCTACCGTCCGGTAATCCGTGGAATAGTCAAAAGCTATGGCCGCCCCGTTAAAATGAGCAAAGGTTGCAGCCGCCACCCGCGGTGCCGGATCCGGCGGCCGCACTACCCCCGTAACGGGCGCCTGATTAAAACGATAAAAGCCCATCACCAGCCCCGCCACAATGACTAGCGCACCAAACCCCGCCAGTACTTTTGGCCGCAAAAATAATCGCAAAAAACGACGTCCGGAAATATTCTTAGACATAAGCATATTGTACCCCATCCCACGCCAACACGCCCTGACACAAAATAACACCTATAGAAGACAGTCTTCTATAGGTGCTTCTATTAGGTGTTAGGGTTAAACCAGGGCTAAATTAGAACTAAACTGGCCGGCAGTACCAAACGCCCCAGCGCCCACAATCTACCTTGATAGCATCCCAGGTGTTCGGTCCGACGATGCCGTCAGCGGCTATGGGACTGCCTCTCATAACCTGGTTAAACTGGTAAGCAACCACTGCTTTTTCGGTTTGCTTATAGAAGTCTCCGTCGGTTGCCACAAACGGCCAGTGTGGATGCTGCTGCCAGCCAATATAATGAACGTGCGCAATATTCATCATATCCTGGACCATTTTGGTACAGAACACCTGGGACTTGCGCGTTTCCACCTTCAACACGGTGCCCGTGCACAGATCCATTGGCGTGGTGGCCGCAGACGCTTTACTGGTAAATGTCGTCATACCCAACGCGAGCATTGTGGCCATGACTGCAAAACCTTTAAGTATGTTTTTTATCATAGTTCCTCCAATTAGTTTTGACTCATTAGTTTTAACACTTAAGCTTTTCGCAGAATGTTAAAATTTCTACATTATAGCCGGGACCTGGGATGAGGGGCTTTAGGCGTGGCGCTTGGGCGGCCGATAGAAATGTTTACGATGAAACTTTTGGATGGATTTGGGTCCTCGGGCCAAGATGATCAGTCCCCGCCTCTGGCCCAGCCAGAAACTTATCACCATGAGCAGCGTAATGGCATATGCCGGCCAGGCCAGCCAAATCCGCCGGAGCCAGGTGATGTCGGTTCCGCCAGGACCATCACCCCCCGTACTAGAACCACCGCCGATCGGCGTAATTCGGTCATTCAAAATAGTGAACACTTGCAGTGAAGCCTTGCGGTCATCAGCATCACGGGCACTGACCGTGACCGGGAAGTATTCGCGGCTTGTCGGCGCTTTGGTGTACAAGTGGCTCACGGTGAACTTACGCTCCCGGAGGTCGGTTATAGTAGAGGTGCCGCCGTCACCCCAGGCCACCGTCACGTCGAACGGCTCGTCTCCCCCCACCACGCCAAACTCCCAGCTTATTTCCTGGCCAACAAAAATCGCCTTAAAGAATACATCAGTGGTGATCAAAAATGGGTTAGATACTTCCTCGCCCGGGGTGGCTGCACCCGGGCTACCATCACCACCTGGATCCGTAGGACTTACCGGCCCCGGGCCGGGAGGTGAAGGCCCAGGCGGCTCATAGTACACCGTGACCGGGGCGGACTGCGGCCCTTCCTGATCGGCGGCGTTAAAGATCCGGGCTACTAGTTCGTTCTCTCCCACAAACAAATCAGAATACAGCAGCCAGGTGCCGTCCGGGTTACACTGGGTCGATCCAGAAAACGTGTTGTTGCGGTACAGTCTTACAAAATAAGGGTACGGGCAGGTCCCGGACACCGGAATGGGAATAGCACTAATCCTATCACCCTCCTCAGGGTCCAGAATCACTGCCGGGCTGGGCGGCAGCGGTCCGTTAGCCGCGGCCGTTACCACCACAGTAGCTGCCCGGACCTGGAACGTAGCATGCGCCAGAAACACGCCCACCATCAGCAGCAACAAAATCACCAGTGGATAGGAAGTATGGCTGTGGTGCAGCACCCGGCCGGTATGCCGGTGGTGACTAAAGAGCCCTTTGGGTGCTGGCCGCTTGGCCGATCTGGCCCGCGGCCTTTTGACGGTTTTTCTTTTGACCATGTTTGTTTTAGCTTAATGCCACTACCATGGTAGCATATACAAATTATAGACTTGGCCTATTCAAACAACAGGCCTGCGGTCCTCTAGGGAATTGCAGTCACAGGAACGGGTACTGTGGTAGTAGATGTGGCAGTGGTCACCGTCGTTACCGGCACAGCTGTAGTTGTCGTTGTAGTGGGCACCTCTTCTTCAGGCGGCAGCTCTGGTTCAATGAAGTTAGCTATCGCAACCAGCTTCCCGTCCACAATGCGAAAGGTATAGCTTTTCTCAGGGTCAATGCCTTCAGGCTGCCCCCTATAGGACCAGTCGCCAAAAACCGTACCGCTTTCATCCTTGTACCCGCGCACACCGCCCGGCAGATCGCCGTTTTCATCATTTGGCGTCAGGTCGCCTTGCAGGGTAATGAACTCAAGGCCTGGAACATCGTCCGCGTCAAACGCCTCTATATAATCCACCCCCGGACGTACAACAGTAAACCATATATCGTCCTTGCCGCCCGTTGCGTATTCTCTGCCCAGGACAATACGACCGTTTTCGGCGTCTACAAACAATGACGGTTTATGCAGGTACGCGAAGTCCTTTGGCGCCCTCACCTTTACCCAGCCATTGATTGCTACATGTTCGGCCGTTTTGTCATAGAAGTTTTCATAGGCTTTCCGTACTGCATCGGTATCCTTGATTTGTTCCTCGGTAAGCGGCGCCTCCTCTAAGGGTGGGGCCTCTTCTATTGGCGGCAGCTGGGGTGCTTCTGCAGATGGCGGAGTCGTAAAAACCAGCTCCGAATTGGCGGCTGTCAGGTGTTCTACGGAAAAGCCGCAGACAGTGGGGATGCCCGTCAGATCCACATTGAATATTGCTTCATAGTAAGCCTTGGCCTCAGCAGCTTGCTCTGGGGTACGGTCTCCAGGAGCGCCGTATTTTTCTCCCGTTAGGTCAGAAAAGAACGCTAATCCACCAACGCCACCCAGCTCGATCTCCGCCGGATTGCCCCCGAAATGGTCGGCAAAACCTTTTGCGCCGCTCAGGCCATAACTGCACTCCGCCCCATCTTCACTACTCTCAAGGGCAGTCCACAGTATTTCAAGTTCATTGCCATGCTTGTCTCTAACCATTTTGGTCCCTAGCGCACTTAACCCGAAGATCTGCAGGCTCAGTACCGGCAGCAAAGGATTAAGCTCTTGCTTGCCCGGCCAACCAGCCACATATATCCGATCATTCGGCTTCAGGGCCCTGATTTCTTCTACGGTCATATGCCGTTCATTCCCAAGGACTTCTTCCGGTGTTGTACCCGGAAATAACCCTATAGCGTTATCCAGGGTATGTCCCGGTATAGGTTTGGGCAGAAGCAACCGATCGGCGCTGCCAACGGTCACCAGTTGATCAAGCCTGTCCCCAGTTTGGGTCAAGACCGGACCTCGGGGAATATGTAGCTTGCCATCCGGACCAACCGTACGCCGCTGGTCATCGTAACAGTGTCGTGCCGCATCATACGCCCTGGGCCTACCCAAAGCATCCCGGATAAGCCAGCCGGAACAATTCCCTATAAACACCGTGTTTTTAGCCAGCTCCCCGGCTACAGACTCTGGCACGTTCGGAATTTCTATTTTGACCGGAGGAGTATCGTGTTCCAGGTTCTCAGGAAGTGGCGGCAGGGTATACTCGGTCATGTCCGGCATAACAGGGGGCGGCGGCACTGTTTCAGCTGCCTCTGTTGGCGGAAGCATGACCGCAACCGCTGCCTCTGGAACCGCTACCAGCTCTGGAGCTGACGGCGTAGGATCATCGTCATCCAGAACACCAGGGGACGGGATGGCCACCGCACTTGCAGCCATAGCCAGCCCCATAGCGCCCCTGGCAAATAAACCAAGGCGCGAACGCCTGGGCAGCACAACAGCTTCTGGAACCGGCGATTGCTCGGCCTGGACAGGCATAGTAATTTCTTTCATAAGCAAATAACTACTTTATCATAATAAGCTATTTTAGTCAATTAACTGCAGTAAAAAAACTCCCTTGTGAGGAGTTCTTGCTTGGTGCAGCACGATGATTAAAGTTGTAGCGATACTCCGTAACCACCACGTTGCTGTACCGATGGCATTATAACAGACACGATGTGATAACATTCTTGTATGCTGTTGAATTCGCATGTGTATTTGCTACAATTATTATGAAAGGAGGGCATTGTGCCTATAATCTTACCCATATCAGACTTGCGGAACTACACAGATGTCTTAAATCGCGTTGACGTTAATAAGCCGGTGTACTTAACGCGAAATGGTCGAGGCACCTATGTCATTTCTAAGCTGGACGATTACGATCGTGAAACAACCGTTGAAAACTTGCTCACGGAAATCAAGCAGGGCGAATCATCTGCAAAAAACGGGGTGGCGGTGCCGATTGCCAAGATTGCCAAGAATCTCAATATCCAACTATGAAGGTTACGTTCTTGCATGCTGCCGAGCATGATCTAGGTAGCCTGTTTTCATACATTAAAGACAAGCTGCAAAACGAGATTGCAGCTCGTAATGTAGCCACGAAGCTCTTGCAACGTACGCAGATGTTGGCCAATTTTCCCGAACTGGGAGTAAACCTAACAAGTATTGATCCCAGGCTCGTCGGCTACCGCTATCTACTTGTTGATAACTATCTGGTTATTTACAAAATAACTGATGAGGAAGTGTGTATTGTGCGAATCCTGTACGCTCGTTCTGATTATGTACAATTGCTGCAGGGCTGACGAGCTTCATAAACAGTGCTGCAGTCTTTCGCTATTTAAATTTTTGCCCTTTGCGCTATGACATGTGTCAGAGATGTCAGTTGGCGATAAGGGTCGCGTCTACCCGCTTGATATTCTGCCTCTACTAGCTCATCAAAATCCTCAGGTAGTGGCTGATCCTCCCAATGGTCAGTAAATAGCCTCACGCCAAACCAATTAATCAACTCAGCACCATTACGGCGGAGAGATTCAATGACTTCCTCTGGTTCATCAGCTCGCACCTCGTTTATGCCTAAGCGATTGGCATAATACCTTTCATCAAAGCCCTTGATAGCACTTAGCCAATCCTGTGACATACCTGCTCTCATAGCAATACTTGCACGATTACGAGTCAGCACCGAAAGTATGCCTCCAGGGCGCACTAATGATACAAGCCTGCTGACAGATGCTTCTAACTCTGGCAGATACATCAGGACCCCGTGGCAACAAACCACATCAAACCCACTACCTGCTTCCGTCGGCATATTTTCTAACGTACCGTTGAGAAACCGTACTGGGTTTGCAGTCCTTTCGGAATCCTGCTCCGCAATCTTCCGTAACTCCTCAGATGGCTCCACGCCAGTCACTGCATAACCTAGGTTTGCGAGGTGTATTGCTTGTGTCCCTTGACCAGACCCTACATCCAATACGTTTATATCCAACGCGGGTGAAGGCAAGTGTTCTAAAAGCTGCCTGGACACCAGCTCTTGCCGTACCGCATCACGCACCAGGCCCAATTTATTTTGCCAACTCGCAACTCCTTCAGAAAATTTCTCAGCCATAGTCTTTGCTTCATCATAACAAAATCTACAAAAAATGACCTCCCATATGAAGTCTCCGTTTCTGTGTTACACAAAAATGGTGCGCGGGGCGGGAATCGAACCCGCACGCCCTTTCGGGCACAGCATTTTAAGTGCTGCTCGGCTACCTATTACGACACCCGCGCTTGGCATCAGTTTATTAGATTATACAATAAGTCTGCAAAACTTTATTGTATAATCAGACTACGTCAAAGAGCTGCAGCGTTTGCAAAGAGGTAAAAGAACTTAATCAGTATTACTTCAAGGATAGAGCTAGGGGATGGCTTCATTCTCAATGCAAAAGTTGTTACAAAGTAAAACGAGCACGTTTTATGAAAGAACATTATGCAAAGTATGGTGATGCTTACCGCAAACGAGCAAGGACAAGAAGGGCGAATATGAAGAGACTACGTCAAGATCAACTGTATGAATACCTTGCAGGAAAGTCATGCGAAAACTGTAAGTTTGGCGATATAAGAGTTCTTGACTTTGATCATATCGACCCCGCTACTAAGAGATTTAGTATTGCCAGAGGTATTAACGAAGCCTATGCCTGGGAAGAAATCCTCAAGGAAATAAAGAAATGCAGGATATTATGCTCGAATTGTCATAGAATAAGGACTGCTGAGCAATTCAATTGGAGAAAATGGCGCCTTGGCGGAGTGGTTACGCAAGAGTCTGCAAAACTCTAGACACCGGTTCGATCCCGGTAGGCGCCTCCACTATACTTATTGAATCAACGGCATCGATGGAAGCTTAAGGAACTGGCCGTAGTGATCAGCGGCGGTTTGGAGGGCAGCCTTTTCGGCAGAGCTTAGGACCACCAGAGGATTCAAATTCCAATACTTCAAATTGGATTTTGGAATTTAACCCTTGGGCTTGATTCCCCTTGTTTCCAACAACCTATACCCCGACTCATCCGTCTCCAGCACCATATAGGCGCAGTCCTCTACCTCGACCTCACCCTGCTTCAGAATATCGCGAAAGATCAGGCGGATAGGGCCGCCATGGCTCACCACGGCAACCTTATCAGCTGTCACGTTACGAAGAATATCCAAGGCGGTTATAATCCTTCGCTGGAATGAGCCGTATTCCTCGGCGCCCTCCACGGCTGCGTGCACATCTTTTAACAATTCAACCTGATCGGGATACTTCTGCGCCGCCTCCTGCTTGGTCAGGCCGGTTAGAATGCCATAGGCATTGCGTTCCCGAAACTCGTCAAAGGCCTGGACGGGAATGCTCAGTTCCTTGCCCAGAACAGCCGCCGTTTCCTGCGCCCGGATTCGCGGACTAGCCAGGAGTTTTTGAACCCCCTTGTCTGCCAGCAGTTTGGCCACCTCTGCCGACTGCTGGTTGCCCAGGTCCGTCAGGTGGTCGTCATAGTCCCCGCCATAGCGATCCTCTATGTCACCCGTCGTTTGCCCATGTCTAATGATGTATATCCGCATACTGTTAATAGTAGCAGAGTCTATTGATTTAAGAGCCCCAGGAAGCCACGCAAAATCTTTTCACCACAGCCGAAAACTGGTCGGAGTCAGAGGAAGAGATTTTGGATGGGTTCTCAGAGCTTCTGTGTTAAAACAAAGGTTCGGGGTCAGCGGCAAGGGCTGGATTTGTCGAGGTGAACACCACATCCATATATGGCAAGAGTTCTGGAAACACCCTTCCCCTTTCTTCGACAATCACTACTGGCTCAGCCCCCTCAACAACTATGTCGTGTTCAAAATGCATAAATCCATCGTCATACGGCACCATACTACCGATAAGCTGACCAACCATATCTTCTTGCCCGCGCCGTGAAATATTGACCACGGGTTCTTCTTGTATATCTGTCACCCGCAAGAGCGTGCGCCCAGGCTCATCCTTCGTTCTATAGCCTACTTCTGCCTGTGGCCGTAGGTTCTGGCAGAAGATGATTCTTTCAAATTCACCACTGTCAAATGCGATTGACGGCCTAGTCATGCAATATCCTTTTCATTATGAACAAAATTATGCTCTATTACTCATGAAAGCACAACCGTTCCAACCCGGTCATCTACGACAAACCAGAACAGGCGGGTCTTTATCAGAACTTTGAGAAACGCTTAGCTTACGCTGGCGGGCTGGACGGTTGCAGCAGGTTGATCAACTAATGCTTCAAGTAGCCTCAGTCTTTCCAGGACCCCTGGGTCTTCTTCACAAAATGTAACCAGTATGTTACTGACAAAAAGTGCCTCGCCAACTGGACCAGCCACCCTTACTCGTCTACATCTTAAGTAATTTTTATAACCACATTGCCGGTTTTTTGGCCGGATTCAACGTATTTGCTGGCTTCAACGATTTCATCCAGTGGATACGTTCTGTCTACTACCGGTTTGTACGCGCCGGATTCCATCAACTGCCGGATGTACTCTATCTGCTCTTTGCCGATTTTGGGTATTGGGAATATAACTTTCCGGCTGCCGGTTATGGCAAACCAGATTGCCAGCAGCGGATTTTGCCCATACGGGCCAAGTTCGGTAGAGCAGTATTTACCTTTTGGTGCCAGCAGTTTCTTGCACACGCCGTAAGAACTTTTGCCTACGGCATCAAGGATAAAATCAAACTTGTCGTCTAGTTGGGTAAAGTCTTCTGTTTGATAATCTATAACCTTATCCGCGCCCAGTGACTTTACTAATTTCACGTTTTTGGTACCGCACACCGCGGTTACTTTTGCCCCGTGCGCCACAAGTATCTGCACCGCAGCCGAACCGATGGCACCGGAAGCGCCATATACCAGTACCTTTTGGCCTTTTTTGACACCCGCCGCTCTGATACCACTGAGCGCATAGGTTGCGCCTTCACCTGCCGGGGCTGTTTCCTGGTAACTAAAGCCTTCGGGCATTTTGGCAATGGCTCCGCTGGCAGCATTGGTCATATACTCCGCATGTGCCCCGGACCGTACATCTTCAAACCCAAAGACTTTGTCGCCAACTTTAAACTCCGTGACAGTCGAACCTACTTGTACGATTTTCCCGGCAAATTCGGAACCCGCGACAATCTTCTTGGGCTTTGGCAGGCCAGAAAAAAACCTTGATACAAAATACTGTGCACTTCGAAATCCGGTATCCGTCCGGTTAACCGTGGCAGCATGTATCTCTATCAGAACTTCATCGTCCTTTGGCACGGGCTTCTCTACGTCTTCGATTCTCAGAACCTCCGGCGGCCCATACTTGGTATAAACAGCTGCTTTCATGTTTTAGCTTCCTGCGGTTCTTGCACCACTGTTATGACTATATTTCCCCTTTTTTGTCCCGTATCGACATACTTGTGAGCTTCAACAATCTGTTCCAAAGGGTAACGACTATCGATGACTGGTTTTATCTTCCCGGCCTCGATGAGTCCTTTGAGGAAATTTAAGTCCTCGGCTCTTTCCTTGTATGACATTTCTATACTCACATAGGCTCCGCCCTGACTGACTGCTTTTTTGCCCTTGGTTTTTGAAATTCCTGAAATCATTTTCCCTACGGCGTCGAAGACCAAATCGTAACGCTCCGGCCTTTCTGCGAAATCCTCTTTTGTGTAATCGATAGACCTATCGGCTCCCAGAGATTTCACCCATTCCAGATTGGCGGTGCCGCATACCGCTGTAACTTCCGCCCCAAAATACTTAGCAAGCTGCACGGCGTAAGTACCTATGGAACCGGTAGCTCCGTTGACAAGGACTTTTTGCCCTTTCTGGATACTTCCTTTCCTAAGCTGCGCCAGTGCGGCGATTGCCCCGCTGGGAACGGCAGCGGCTTCCGCGTAAGTCAGATTGGCCGGTTTTATCGCTATCACTCCGTTTTCAGGCAGACATGTGTACTCGGCATATGCACCAAATTTCAATCCGGTCGATGCAAAAACCTGGTCGCCCTGTTTGAACCTTTTTACATCTGTGCCGACTGATTCAATCTCTCCGGCAAGCTCCATGCCAAGTATAGTTCTTTTTTTAGGCCGCAATAGACCATTGAAAATTCTGGCCAGGAACGGATCAGCCTTTCGCATTCGCCGGTCCCCGGCTCTTACCGATGTCGCATGAATCTTTATCAGCACCTCATCGTCTTTGGGCGTAGGTTTTTCTACTTCCTTGACCTGAAGTACTTCCGGCGGCCCATATTTGGTATAAACAACTGCTTTCATCTGTACGAACTATAACAGATAAGGGACTAGGCGGTTTCTACGAAGCTACATAGTCCTTAGAACCCACTGCCGAATCTCCAATTCCGCCCGGTCTTCCGATCAGAAGCCGTCCATTCCGGCGCCAATCCGCCCAAATCTGCCAGCCGTAACTACGGTTACGCCGGGCAGATTTGAACAAATTGTCACTCGGAATGGGTTCTAAAGCGTTCGAGTGCCTGACTCTCAAAGCCCCAACCCCCTCTGTCAGCCCCAGCCCCCGATCGGAGTCGAGGACAGGCTTGACTGGGGATCCAGTAGATATATATAAATTAATTTCTTTATTGACTGGATACCGGATCAAGTCCGGTATGACAGGACTGGAGGGTTTTTGAGGTCAGGTTTCGAGTTACTTGTTTATCAATAAGCTTATTGATTAACGCGATATCTTTCATGTCATATGCAGCAATGAGCTGTAACCTTACACTTTTAGTAAACGAGCCGATGTCTGGCAGGAGTATCCTGCGTAAGTTCTGGCTTTGCCACCTTGCAAAACCGCCCCGCATTTTAACACTCACCAGATTAATCTGTTCTTTGCAGAAGTCGGATGTTAAAAGTGCACCGAGTATTTTAAGTTGATCTACCTGCGGATGGGTTATGTAGTAAACATTGTGGTGCGGGTAGAGCTTACCCTCGTCAATAGGAAACAGACCGTCCCTTTTCATATCGGGTATAAGAAGTTTTGGCTTTGTTGTTAGTTCCGGGTAAATTCGATCGATTGTTTTATACCAACTGTTATCACTACTCTTCTTAGCAGTATGACGTTCTCTAAGTACTGCTGCATGTTCATTTAGGTAGCTCTTCGCCAGCGGGTACTGTTCCAGATCAATAAGATTGCCCGCCTGGCCATAGGGGTTGAGAATGTATTGCCCAACCCAGGTGATTTCTCCGTTTTTTATCTCTCTTGCGGTGATGATAGGTAGCTTTAAGCTCTCTTCGACAGGTAAGTATTTATTAATAAATGTCTTGTCCGAGCCAGTAGCTACTCCAATCCCTATTTTATAGCCCTGCGCCTCAATACCCTTGTAGCTGTCAAGTAGGTCAAATGACCTCATTTCGCCTATGTGCCAATTTGAGTCTTTTGGTTTCTTGAATATATTACTGCCTGATTTACCGGCTACCTTAGCCGGGTCCAGGTCGCCAAGGTCTTCTATGCGCTCGTAATAAAAATGATTATGAGCATCCTTCCGGTTACTTATCAGCGTCACTGAAGCGTACGCATCGACATCTTGGTCAAATGCAGATCTGTCGTCAATATCAATAATGACATCAATGGAATACATCTTAGCAATAAGCCTTCTCAACCCTTCGCCATACTTAGTCTTCATCCACCTGTTCGAGCAGACAAAACACAACCTGCCGTTATCGGTAAGCTGGCGAAGCGACTTTTCATAAAATGCAATGTAGATATCACTGCGATGACGGAAAGTATTATATAGTTTTCGGTACGACAGCCGTTGTTTTTCGGGTATTTGCTCGTGCCTGATGTAGGGTGGATTGCCAACTATAATGTCATACCTTTGCTCCGGCTCAGGAACATCAGGTAGCAGGAAGTCCTCGCAAACAACAACCTGCTGCAGAACTTTCCTGGTAACAGTATAGCCTTTACTCAGGCAATATGACTGTATAGTAGCCCTAAGTCTTTGTGCGACATTGGCATCTAGCTCGTACGACTTAATGTTGAGTAGCGCTGCTTCGAAGCTGAAATTGAACTTCCTGGATGAAATGTGAAGGCGATCGATAATTTGCATCAAAAACACGCCATCGCCAGCAGCCGGTTCTAGTACCTTGGTGTTTGACAAATTTAAAGAGCTTAGATAGCCTGCAGCATCCAGCATAAACTGCACAAGAGAAAGGCTTGTGTAGACAGCGCCATGCTCTGACCCGTTTGTTCTTAGTGCGTAATTACTGTTTGGCATCAAATTCTGAAAGCTTACCTAGGATATGTCCCTCATACGAATCGAGGAATGATGTAAAGGAGGCTTCATTTTCGGGAGTGCCATACTGAGCTGTTTCATTTTCATAGCTGGTTGATATGAGCCCCGCCGATGAATAATGTCGCTCAAGTACCAGTTTTCGACAGAGTATCTCATACCTCTTAAGATAGCTTGCCGACTTAAATTCTGGCAGGGCCTTAAAAAAAGGTTCTTTGGTGCCTACAGGCGCAGTAGATTTAGCATTTTCCTGTACAAGGAGTATGTAGCCTACCCAAGGTTGCTGTTGCGGGGGGAATACGCCCTCGCGGTAAGCCGTCCATAGGTCAACAGCACTTCCAATCGCTTCCTCGGTACGATTATTAAAATTGTTACCGAAAGAGCCTACTTGCGACTTGAGCTCTATGCAACAAATAAGGTGCTTGTTTGGTGTCGATATAATAAAGTCCCAGTCCTTAGTAGCTCGAAAATAACCCGGTAGTTGATTGCCTTTAAGGTGGATGTTGGATTCAGGTACACCCAAGTCCATTGCGATCTTTTTGAGCAAAAGTAAGAAAGCGTCCAGCTGCTTACCGCCAGTGACTGCCCCACGAGTACCTGCATCCTTGACCAGCTGAGCACCTGACTGGCTACTTCGTGTCTGCCAGAACCATTGAACCGCTTGATCTACGTCTTTTTTGTATTTCTCATAGGTATTCATAAAGGTAATTTTAACATCTTAGGCCCTGCTCCTGGTTGTTTTTGACAAGCTGAAGCCTTTGGCATCACTCACACTATTTAAGGCTGAATGGCGGGTACTGATCTGTTACAAGCAGAAACGCATAGGAACTGACCCGAAGCTGCCACCTGCCCACTCCAACAACAAAGTCAAAGAGGCTCTTTGGGTAGCTGCCAGTGAAAAGTATGGCGAACCAGGCAATGATGGTTGCAACCAATGCGCCAATCGTCAGCACAATCAACACAACATAGTGAGGTATTGCCAGCAGCCACTTCACAAGCGGCAACCATTTGTTGAGATCTTGTTTTACATCAGGGTACTTTATTTCCAGGTGCACTGATTGTTCCTCCACAGTCGAAGGATAACGGTCAGTCAGAAGCAAGAGATACGCGCCAACTCTTGTCGAAAATCGGTTCAGCTCCAGGGCGAAATCAAACCACCAGCGCGGGTAGCGTTGCCGGAACAAAATCATGAGGGCTGTCGCGGCAAAGAGCCCGCCCGCGATGCCCCTACCGTTTATCATAGCTTCCTTGCCTGCTTCATTGGCAAAGCTTTCACCGCCGCTTGCAGTTAGGAGCGTCAGTATGACGAGTACCGGGATAGCCCACATGATGCGAAAGAACGTCGTGAGACGATCAAGCTTCCCCGGGTAGTCGATATCCAGACTGGCTGGATATGAATTTGCTTTGGTTGCCATTATGATTGTCTCCTTGAATTATTTTCAGATACTTATATAGATATCATATACGACATTGGCGTAAAACCAGAAAGTAAACCCCGGCGGCTTTTGGCGACAGTCCGTTATTATGTCAACCAATTCGTAAAAGCCTCCGACAAGTGGGGATTCGCTTTCCTATACTGATGTTGTGTAGTATGCAACTAGCTAGTGTTGTACTAGTAATGAGTTTTAATGCTGAAGAATTTGCTGGTAGCTTGCAGCAGTGTCTTTATAAGGTCTCACCTTGAGAGGTGTAAATTTGTGTATTATAGCTTTGCGAGTTCGTGTTTCAGCAAATCAAGGTCAGCTTTTCGCTCCTCGTAGTCTTCTAGAAATTGCATGTATGTTGCCCGAAAACCCTAAAGCTATACCGTCGGACGCTTGATAACCAGGTCCAGCTCCGGTACATCAAGCTTGAGATTATTCATAACTTTATCAACTGCATACTCAATTTGCATATAATCGCCTATGTCTGCCGGCACTTTTTCATGGTAAATGTCCGTTTGCATACCACCAGGAAATACCTGGTAAATTCTGATGCCGCTTCTCTTGACTTCTTCTCGAATCGATTCAGATAGACCCTTTATAGCAAATTTAGAAGATACGTAGGCAGATAGCCCCGGCTTACCAGCCAAGCCAGCCGTAGAGTTTATGTTGATAATTGTTCCTTTGCCCTGTTCCTTCATGGCTTTTAGGGCAGCCGTGCAGCCATAAAAGTATCCAAAGAAATTTACGTCGAAGAGCCTGTGCAATTTATCAACACTTATTTCTTCTACGTTGGTTGGGGCAATTTGTACCCCGGCGTTGTTAGCCCAGATGTCTATACGACCAAACTTATCCTGCGCATAGTTCGCCAGTGATTTAGTATCTTCTATCGAACTGGCATCTGCTACAAGATACTGAGCGCCAATCTCTTTAGCAGCAGCTTTTAGCTCAGCCTCGTTGGTGCTGGTAATGACGACTTGGGCACCTTCCTTTATGAAAGCCCCTGCAAGTCCCTTTCCAAATCCCTTGCTGCCACCCGTAACCACAACTACATTGTCGGTAAATCTCATAACGCTCAGTATAGCAAACGATGGAATTGCATTTATAAGGTGAGGCCTTGTGTGTGTCTACTTAACTTCTATGATGCTCTTCAAGGCCGCACCAAGTTGGCTGTTGAGGCCCGCAACCTTTTCAATGGTGGCAGCTTCGCTAAAGCAGGACATACCCGCACTTCTATAGGCTATGTAGTATGTGGGAAATTGCTTTACCAGGTCACCACTAGAGTTATCTGCCGTAGGAGCGGCAGGATACTGTCCCATTGTTTTGGACAGGAAACCTAGGGGCGGAACACTGCCCTTTTCTCCTGATGCTGCGCTTATGTCACACTTGCCGCCTTCCGCACTATTGAGCGCTTTGGTGGACAAATAGACCATAGGATTGTCACTTAGATGACCAGGTCCGTAGTCCGTGGTGGTGGCCTTGTAGGCCATCTCTTTTAGCTGGTCAGGAACGGTAAATTCTATGCCTAGTTCTGGTATTTTGGTGACGTTTGCCTGGGCTACCGGAGGAGTTTCAGTTGGTGATTCGGTAACCGGCGGCGTGACTGCTGGAGCAGGCGTCTCCTTACGGTTATTGTTATAAACCAGCCAGCCGGTGGTGCCTACCAGCCCTACGACTATTAGAATTAGTAAAAGACCCGCTGCGCCAAAGCCCAGTTCATTTTTGTGGAGTTTATTCATATAAATAGAATACCCCGAATGAGTTGGAAGTTACACTAGTTTTTGTCGGCTCGAAAGCACTCCGAGCAAGCCAGGTACTGCCTGCGGCATGAAACCAGCATCAACAAGTAATCCTGGCAGGCGCGACACATCTGGAGTGTCTTTGATAATCTGACGGATGATTATTCCCGACACGGGTTGGGATTTTGGCTGCTCCAGCTTGATGACCTTTAGGCCAGCACTTTCAAATGCCTCAACCTTTTTGGCACTCCATTCACTATATTCATTGACCGAGTTAGGTGCCTGGGGGTCCAGTACTGCAAAGGCCGCACTGTCCTTGATGTTAAAGGGCTTAAAAGTATACCGATCTTGCCCGATACCCATGGCCGTAAAAAAATCTGCAAATATCTGTGTCCGTTCGTCGTAACTGAAAGGATTGTTTTCGGGATCGCTCCGCCGGGTTGCGGTCTCTTCAAAAGCCTCATCCTGAAAAGGGTTGGTAATCAGCATTTCAGCATGCTCTGCCCGCTTAAAGCCCTGCTCAATGTAGTCCCAATGATTAACATGAAGGGGTGGCTGAAACCTGCCGTGCACCGTAATCGTAGGTATTTTACTCATATAGCTCCCATCAATGTGACCAGCCGTTATCCTACATGCCTATAGGAACTAAAGTTATGAAATTAACTCATATCATGTCTGGTAACTAACCTTTTTTGTCGAGCGCTGCCACAGCCGAAGGGTTGAAACCCTTCGTTATGAGCCGGACGGAAAACCACACTTCAAATACCAGCATCGGCATAGCCAGCAGCGCCGGGAGGGGCGAATACTGTTCGTATGCCCCAAACAAAAACGCTATGCCCGAGACCAGTAGTATAGGGCCGTCTATCAAGGCGATCAGTGCGATAGCCCTGGGGACCACCTTTGATTTAAGTAACAGATAGCCAAGAAGCGTGGCGTTTACCGGCAGGATGATGCCCGGCCCAAATGTAAATGTCCAATCTTTTACCGCAACAAGTGCCTTGCCAATTGCCTGATATACCGAAGGGTCGGCATTGGTTGCCAAAAAGTCCTGGCGCAGGGTAAGAACCGCCAACAAACTAAGAATGCCGACCATAATGACCGTCGCTTCCATGGCCCTGAGGACAACATAGCCGAGAGCCATTGGCTGGTTCTGTTTCTTTAGTACCGGATAAAGCGTCAGGGCCGTGCCGGCAACCGCCAACGCCACCAGTATTTCCAGGAACACGCCTACCAGAATCTGTGTCTCGTTCGCACTACTGGAAGTGATAAAATCGTCATGTCTCAGGAGCGGCTGAAACAGAATCAGGGCAGGTATCGAGGCTATATCTGGTATAAGGAAAAATATACCCGTCCACTTTGCGTATTGTCTAAACTTTGACACTTATGAAACCCCTGCTCTGGTTATTGGCTGCTTCTATGGTGCAGTGTAGCCCTATAAACAGTAAATGGATAGGAAGCGTTATAAAATAGCCATCATTTTACTGAGGTCAAAAGCATTCGATTTGTCCGGTAAGTTATGTGCTAGCTAATCTTGTATGGTTTGCTGCCGATAAATTTCTGTTTGTCACTGTTGACAATCAGGGCGCTATCGTCGCGAAGTGCATAAACAGGAAAGCTCATAGGCTTGGCCACTTCGTCTAACACATCGGTCCTGTTGTTGGGAAAATGCGGGGAATCAAGATGAGGTATCAGGGCTAAGTCTACTAAGCCCAGATACTCCTCTACTTCAAAAAGCTCGCCTTCGCCAAATACCCGGCGACGTACCTCATCAGGAACACGCCTGCCCATTACCATTGATCCTGCACTGCTGCCTACATACACCTTTGAGTTGAGTACCTTAGGCAGCAACTTGGAAAAGCCTGTTTTGTGGAAGAGTTTTGTAAGATAGTCAGAGCTACCGCCAACTACGAACAGCGCATCTTTCTGCATAATCCTGGCCTCTACCTCGTCAAGCGAAAGAGCTAAAAGATCAATAATATCTATTTCAGCGGGAAAGTTCTTGGCCACGTCGTTAAGGTTGTCTAGCACCCACCGTTTATCTCCCTCAACAACAGCGAATGCTTCGTTAATAATTGCAAAAGATATCTTGTCTTGCGGTTTCCCGCATAACTCCACGCACGCCTGGACAGTATTGTTTGTATGAAAACCTTCTGAGCACAAAACTAGTTTCATAGATATATCTTAGCAAAGTAAGGAGGGCTTTTGCTAAGTTAACAGTGCTGATGCGCAAAGCCTATGCAGACGGACGCTCTCTAGGCTCAAGTAATAAGTACTCGTATTCGATCTGTTCCATCCGGTGCGTTAGCTGGTCTTGAATGCCAACCTCTACCGCGCTTATTTCAAGCATTGCCGTTTCTACGGCATCAGCAAAATCAACTGTGCCAGGAACCAATTCGGTTGACCGGGAAACACTCCATTGGGCAGCTCGTTTCAATGCTGAACTATCTGCGTCTCGAAGCCGAACATCGTCTTCACCATCACCGGCACTACTGAGTACTACACCATCTTTCCGCTCTATGAGCCCCATAAAGGTCAGGGCAAGATCAGCCTCTACTAATCCAAACGCCACGCGCAAAACATCATCGGTTTGTCCAAGCGCCTCATGGTGAAGCCTAGAGCCCACACAGTCAGCTAAAGCCTCATAGCCAGGTGTGCCAGGGATAAGTCCGAATGAATCGGCTGCAGAATGGAGAAGCTCTACACTATTCTCGACAAAGAAAAGTTTTTCCTGTGCTTTTTTCTCTATTTCATCGGGGTGTTCTATGCCATATTCAGTGAACTCTTTCCTCCAGGCTAGCGTTCCTGCCTGAACCTCATCACTAATAGCGCGCAGGTCAGGGGCGTACTGTTGAGTTTGTAGGGAGAGTACTTGATCAACAAGGGACTCAGGGACTGTTGCGCCCATGATCTCATCGTAACGTTCTCTTCCAACCGTATTAATCACTTCTGGAAGCCCTGGGTTTTCTATATGTAGAATTGGCAGCCTAGAGCCAGCACCGTATACAGCTTGCAGCGGGGGGCATTCTAGGCCGTCATATGCTTGTAAAATTTGGGCCCCTCGCCATGTTCCAAACATATCGCGCGGGAAGGTAAACCCATCAGCCTGAAAGGAACCATCGGGCACCTGCACTCCGACCCCAAAAAGATTAGGATTGTCGTAAACTACCGGCGTTACCTCGGTTTGGGTACCATCAATATTGGTCCTTATAGGCTCTGCCCGATAGTGTATCTGTTCCCATTCAGCCATATCACGCAATAATAAAGTATTATGTCAAAAAAATCAACTAGTGCTCATGTCACCTGCACTCATAGCACAAGTGCCGATTAAGCTCTAACTTCAGACCAGCAAAAAAGCCCCGCTTTTGGCGAGACTCTTTGTTTGGTTGGGTAACAAGACTCAGAACTGCGTCTATTTGTATTCTAAAATATCTCCGGGCTGACAATCCAAAGCCTTGCATATAGCCTCTAGCGTTGATAAGCGAACCGCTTTTGCCTTGCCGTTTTTCAGAATAGAAAGATTAGCCATGGTTATGCCGACCTTCTCCGTCAGTTCCGTAACGCTCATCTTGCGCCTGGCCAACATCACGTCAATATTTATTATAATCGCCATGATGTACCTTAGACCGTGAGGTCGTTTTCTTTCTTGATGTCTATAGCATTTTGGAACAGTCGCTTGGCAACCGCCGCCAGCACACCCACCACCAATGGAACAGCTACAAAGATCGCGCCAAATATCAATATCATGCCTGGCGCATCCTCCTCTTGGGCAATGAAATAAACCAGGGGCAGCCAGGTTGCAAACAAAACGCTGATTATGTAACCGCAGTACTGCACGTTCTTCATGGCTTTTACAGAAGCATTAGAAAATGATTTGTTCTTGTCAATCAAGTTCAACAGCTTCAGGATTTGGGCAACCGCTACAAAAAAGGTGATAGTGCCTGTACTCATAACAAACATCACCGGGAACTGCCAGTCTGCCTGACGCGGGAACTCTTTGGTCCAGTCCTGGTACACTGCCATCAACATCACCACACAAAAAATCAGCACAATCAGTCCTATTCCTAGCACTGCTGTACGCAAAAATAAGGTTGTTCCGTTTTTCATGAACATATCTTTCGTCTTTTCCATACCCTGATTGTAACACACTATTTATCGTTTTACAATAAATATTTATTGAATAATGTGGCACTTATACCATGAGTGTAGGTAAGAGGTGAGAAGATTATCATATTACGCTTATGTCAATCGTGTTAAAGTTATTATAGTTAAGCTTGCATTAGCAGGGTTACGCATGTTAACTAGGGGGTCTAACATGAGTAGAAGCAAAACATCAGCATACGACGTGGCAAATGCCTTTGTTAAGTTGAGTGATCCAGAGAGTGGTGACGTTCTAACGAATCTCAAATTACAAAAGCTGGTTTACTATGCTCAAGGCTTTCATCTTGCTATGCACGACGAACCCCTTTTTGACGATCCTATTGTTGCATGGGAGCACGGACCGGTGGTTGTTGAGCTCTATCACAAGCTCAAAGAGTATCGGGCTAGTCAAGTTTCAATCGATGAGCCAATTACTGATGCTCTGACGGCCAACCAGATAAACCTACTTGCCGAAGTAAACGATGTCTATGGGCAATTCTCCGCTTGGAAGCTTCGCAATATGACACACAACGAAGCCCCTTGGCAGAGCACAGAGCGTGATGATGTGATCGAGCAGGACAAGCTGCGCTCTTATTTCAAGACTCAACTTCAATAAGTGGAATGGCAAAACAAAAAGGCAGGAAGCCGCCAAAAAAGATTAAACGCCCAGAGCTTAATCAGGGTGTACTCGTTAGTCCAACGAGTGCCATCAATACGCCCGTGGACGGTTATCCGATATTTTGTTTCAAGCATTTAGTGAAAGGTTACACCCTCGACGAATGTCAGAAAAATGATAAGGTAAATTTTATAGGCAAACTTATATACATGACCCAGAAGTCATGGCGACAACTTATGCTTGATGCTTATAAATCTGGTGCTGGTTTTGAAACGATTAAAAAACACCAAATTAAAACCGCCCTCCCTACAATTGTTACCGAGGACGTATCGACTCTCTACTGTATAAAGTTTAACACCAAGAAATCACGCATACTTGGACACAAGAGTGGCAACATCTTTCACGTTACGCATATAGACGTGAGCTGCACGGCATATGATCACTCGTAGTATACTAAAAGCATGAACAAGAAGCTCAAGTCTGATAACGAGGGGGTTACGAAGGACCAGTTTTTCAAGGTACTCAAGAAAGTATCTCGCAAGAAAAAACAATCAAGCTAGCAAGAAATACTCAAAAGGTACTCTAACCAGTTTATTTGCTCTATCAAAGTCTAGCTTTCCTGAAGTAACGATTAATCCATACTTACCACCAATCTCGCTCATGGTTTGAATGGCCTGTGAACCTGTTGATTTATTAGCGCCAACTTCAATAACTATTGAAGAAGGTCGTTTACCGTCAGGACTGAGTATAAAGTCAGCACCGCCTTGAGCAGTGTCGTATTCGACGATAGCTGTAGTCATCGATGTATCGAAGAACATTCGTTTTAGGTACATGCCGACCGTATCTTCTATTAGTTTGCCTTTGAGGTTCGCGCTATTTTCTGGAGTAATTATCCCTCCATAATTACATAGTGCCGCCCGCATAGCTGGAGAAGTAAAAAGATATTTTGAGGCTTTCTTAACATTTCCGTTATGCGCACCCTTTGGGGGTATAGCATTAATTATTTCTGTCTTCTCTAGCGCTGACAAAATTGAACCGACAGTACGAATGTGTATGCCGAGTTCTGTAGATATGTTGTTCATGCTAGTCTCTACCGAAAAAGCTAGTTTAAATAACAGCTTCGGGATTATTTTAATGATGTCATTATCAAAATTTCCGAATTGGGTCATATCTTTATCAAGCGATTCCCGCAAAATACCATTAATTCTTCGCCATACGGCGCTATCATTCAACAGGGAAAGTGTGAACGGAAGTGTTCCTTTTACAATAAATTCGCCAAATAACTCACTCTTTAATCCCACTGAAGCTAAATTTGTCCAATATGTATTAATTTTTGGTGTCAGCTTGGCTAGCTCAATATAACATTGCTCAGCGTCCCTGGACTTAAATAATGCTCTTTTTACATCTTCGGCTAGCTGAGGTATGGGCATATTAATTTCCTGAGGCTTAACGCCTTGGTGCACTTGCTTTATCATGGCATACTCTGTAAAACAGAGTGGATGCAGCTTTATTGTGTCCACTCGTCTTGCCACATTAGGGTCTGACGCATCACTCAATGCTATAGCCGAAGAGCCAGTACAAATTATGAAAACACGCTTTGCTCTGTCTCTAATTATCTTTAAACCTACTCCCCACTTTTCCAAGTACTGCACTTCGTCTAGTAAGAGAACGATTGGCTTATTGTAAGTTTCAAAGCTACTGCCAAGGTAAGTCTCACAGGCATCTACAAAGTCTTGCATCGATGCATTTATGAGATTTAGCCGTTCAAATGAAATATATATTTTAGTTGCATTACGGAAGGCAGGATTGTCGTAAAGTTGCGTTAAGAGAGTAGTTTTTCCGATGCCTCTTAAGCCTGGCATTCGTATCCATGGGTCATTTATTTTTTGTGCAGCAAACTCACGTGCATAGGCATCAACGACAATATAAGCACGACGCGTAATACTATGACCGAGAGTGTTTGCTGATTTAGTCTCATGTGCCGTCTGCTCATTAGTGAGCATCATGTCAATTATAAGTTTCTGCTTGTCTTCCATACATCTATGGTACTTGAGTGCCAAAGAACTGTCAATGTCTTTGTCATACTAATGACAAAGAGGTGTTATCCACATCTATCTAAGGTGTTAAATTGTAATTTTTCTTTTCAATGGTTAAGCTTTAGCTATTTATCCACACGGCTCATCAACGCCCAAAACATAGGCTGAAAATCATTGCGGTGGCTATAGCGGAATGCATATTCATCCGCGTAAGCTTGCAAGTAACTGGGTTCAACGTGTCTGTACACGCCTTTGATTCCACGCTTCATGTTTGACCAAAGGTTTTCTACGTTCTGAGTGTGAACCTTACCATCAACGTATTCTCGGTAAGAATGCTTAATCTTCCCATGTCTGTAGCCTTGTTCGGATAATTTGCCGTAAGATCGGTGCTCATCGCTGTAAACGGTAGAACCGCTTCCAACCTCTTTCCAGATTATAGGCAATAAGACGGGCGCTTTGCTGCTTTCTACATGACGTACCTTTGCCTTGTTGCCACGTTGCACCATACCGAAGATTACTTGGCTATTGTTGGCTTTGGCGGTACTACGCTTAGTCGTGTCAGGGCTCAAGTACGTCTCATCTACTTCGACCTCACCAGACAAATTAGTATCGTCATCATCACCCATCATGGAGCGGATTTGGTGGAACATACGCCATGCAGTTTTATATGTCACGCCTAGCTCACGTTCGAGCTGTTTGGCGCTGATTCCGGCACGAGTAGCAGACATAAGATAGATAGCGTAGAACCATAGTGTGAGGGGTGTGCGTGACTTATGAAAGATCGTGTCGGCTGTTGGGTGGACGTGATGACCGCACAATTCACAGCTATATGACTTGCGGGTTCGCATTTTATGATGAGGGGTGATTTTCTTATCAATCGGGCAGAAGATACCCTCAGGATACAGATAGTCTTTCAGCCACTCTAAGCAGGCATCGTCATCTGGAAAATCGCCTCTAAAGTCGGTTATGGTGTACTTCATCTGTTTCATCGTACTTACAGTGTACACCCCTGATTACCTACTGTCAAGGGATAAGTGCCAATAATGTAAAGTTTTGGCTTTTCATCCAGCTTGCCAACCAAAGTGCCTTGGCAAAGACTGATGCATTATCAAGGATCGTTGGCAAAGTGCTTTGCTATGAATTCGGCCAGAGGTTTGCCTAGCGATTCGCGCCATGCCTCTGCCTGTTCTTCTCTGGATAATTCCGTAATATACTTCCCGCTCGCAGGGTCAATCTGCAATGACTCGAGTGGATAGCCAGGCAGCACATTAGAATCAGGCGTACTGACAAATTCACGAGGAGTACATGATACGAATGCTTCCGATTTTCCGTCAGGATAACCAAGCGCAAAACTGAACTCCCAGTAGCCGTCCAGCTTTCCGCCATGGCCTAAAAGTAGTTTCGTGTAGTACGCAATCAATTCATCATCAGTTGCCGATGCGTGTCCTGGAATGCGGCGCACGAACAATCCAGGCTGTTGCTCGTCAGGAAGATCGTTGAAATATAATGCTGCGTCCATCGACAGCACGGGTTCATTAGTTGCCTGTGCGTATTCGACAGACTTCTTGCGAGCATTTTCTTCGGGAGTAGCGCCATCTTCATCTACTTCGATATCTAAATCTCCGAGTCCGACTACGTGAATATCGGCAGCCCTTAGTGCGTCCTGTACTTGTGCAATTTTGGAAGAATTGCGTGTTCCGTAAATTAATTGGCGTGACATTGGGTTAATTGTAACAAAGAAATAGACACGCGGGTTAGGGCGTCTCTATTGGTTTCATCATGGTGCGCATATAGGATTGTAGCTGGAACCAATTTTATCCCAGTTTGATACTTATATATGAAGAGTTGAAACGATTGGTTTGACGTCAGACTAGGTCCACTTCTTTTTATGTAAGACTATTTTTCGTTCGGCATAGTCGAACTTAATTGCGAATCGATCAAAGAAACCTTTTTGCCCGACCATGCCGTACGCTCCATCTCTCATGCTGTCAGTAAATCCGACTTTGGTCTGGTAGGCAATATTTCCCACTTTAAGGGTAACTTTTTGCAGGTAACCGACTCGCTCTGTACCCGTCACCCCACCCAGCTCAAATCGCTGCCCTTTTTCTATAACAAGGCCAATCGCACGACCTATGTCGGCATGAAATATACAAATGTCTGCCCCGGAATCGACCAGCACCTCATAGCCAAATGCTTTGGTACCCTCAAGTCCAATAGGAATAATCGGACGAAATCGCCCATCTATCTGCTTGTACGGGAACGAGAAACCACGACTCACGACAATCCTATGTATGTAATGTCCTTTTTAGGAATCTTTGTGAGAATGGGCTTTTGATAACCTTTATTTTCTGATTCGCGAATAACTTCTGCCAGCTTTTCACCAGACGATATCACTGTTGTTTCGTCGTCTTTAAGAGCGACCCATTGGCCCTTGTAGTTTTTGAATAATTTTGTCCAATTCTTTGCTGGCATAGATATCTCCTGGCTATTATGATACCCTCCTGGTTCTTTTGCGTCCACTACCGCTACACTAAGTCGTGCTTTTGTAGAAGTTTTCGGAGAGGTATCACATCATTTTTATGCTCATCATGGAAATATGTATGACTGAATTAACACTCAAAAAGAGACAAACCAAGTAACTTGAAGAGCCATAGGGCTTCCCCGTATCCTGTTGTTTGTAACAGCAACTAAAATACGAGAGGAGTGACCACTATGGCTCACCACCACTT